>Ga0163180_10000072_pt1 | contig 47451 bp, 31 predicted proteins | sample AtlANTMetagenome_2_FD_109647 | JGI IMG/M metagenome (GOLD analysis project Ga0163180, IMG submission 109647) | Marine eukaryotic phytoplankton communities from the Atlantic Ocean - Atlantic ANT 4 Metagenome | ecosystem: Environmental > Aquatic > Marine > Oceanic | place: North Atlantic Ocean...
CGGATGCTGATGCGGACGCCGACGCCGACGCCGATGCGGATGCAGACGCCGACGCCGACGCCGACGCCGACGCCGATGCGGATGCTGATGCCGACGCCGACGCGGACGCCGACGCCGACGCCGATGCGGACGCCGACGCCGATGCGGACGCCGATGCCGATGCCGATGCCGATGCCGACGCCGATGAATGTGGAGACCTCACCTTTGAAGGCTGCTGTGACAGCGGCGAAGTCCTGAACTTCTGCAGCTCAACAGGCACCTTGATGACCATTGACTGTGCAGAAGAAACTGGGGGCGTATGTGCCTGGCAGGATGATGAACTGGGTTACGTGTGCGCGGATGCAGCTGACGAATATCCAGGGTCCGATCCTTCTGGTGAATTCCCACGGGAATGTCCGGATTCTTGATTGTGCAGAAAAGGAAGCGTTTGAATGCGCGTCTGGAACGGTTTGTTAAGGCTGAGGTTTCCACCTGAAAAGGCATAGCGAGTTAGTATGAAACGCCTTTATCAAATAGCGAGACTTGTCCTCATGTTCCTAGCTGTATTCGGGTCGGCCGATAGTGCTGCCCAAACGATGCCCGCCAATCTCACACTCCTCTCAGGCGACTCCATGGAGTCTTCCAAATGGGATGGAAAGGTGCTCCTCTACGTCAATGTGGCCAGCCGTTGTGGCTTTACCACCCAGTACGATGGACTTCAGAAATTGTGGACCGACTATAAAGACCGCGGACTGGTCGTTGTGGGTGTGCCCTGCAACCAATTTGGTTCTCAGGAGCCGGGTCAGGCAGAAGAAATTCAGAGCTTCTGCAGAATCAACTATGGCGTTGACTTCCCTCTGCTCGATAAGCAGAACGTCAACGGGAAAGCACGCAGTGAACTGTACAAGTACCTTCTCGCAAACTTCAAAACGCCCGTGGCGTGGAACTTCGAGAAAATCTTGGTAGGCCGGGATGGCAAGGTCATCGATCGGTTCCGGTCTGCGACCACTCCGGATAGCGATAAGCTTAAAGCGGCCATCGAAAGCGCACTCGGACCGAAGTCTTAGATTCCGTACAAGGCGCCCTGCCGTCCGCGGAGGTGTCGCATGAGGTCGGCGACCGGATCCCGATCGCCCACGGCTTGAGCGAAGATCTCTGGAGCATCCAAGAGATGGCCGTGCTGGTGCACGTGGTCGCGGAGCCACTTTAAAGTGGGCCCAAACTCGCCTTGAGCGATGGTTTCCCAAAGGTTGGGGATGTCCTCTTCCATTTTGTAGCGGAAGCTGGCTGCGTACAGGTTCCCAATGGTGTAGCTCGGGAAGTACCCAAATAGACCATTAGACCAGTGCACATCTTGAAGGACGCCTTGATTTGGATCCTTCGGTGTGATTCCCAAAAGTTCGGTGTAGGCGGCATTCCAGGCTTCAGGTAAATCAGCCACGCTGAGTTCACCGCTCAGTAGCTTCAGTTCCAATTCGAACCGAATGATGATGTGGAGATTGTACGTCGCCTCATCCGCTTGAACCCGAATAAAGGAGCGCTCCACTCGGTTGGCATGGCCGAACCAGTCTTCTGGGCTGTAAGAATCGTCTGGAAAGTGCGCTTTAATCAATGGCACAAGCCACTGGAAAAAGGGAAGTGAACGCCCGATGACGTTTTCCCAAAAACGGCTTTGGCTCTCGTGGAGGCCCATTCCCGCTGCGCAAGCGACACCCGTTCCAGAGTGTGCGCTCGGAAGTCCTTGTTCGTACATTCCATGGCCGGCCTCATGGATGGTGCCGGTTAATCCACCCAACAAGTCATCGGGATAAAAGTGAGTGGTGAGACGGACATCACCCGTGCCCAAACCGACCGTGAAGGGGTGTTCGCTCGCGTCGAGACGTCCATCGTTAAGCCGGAATCCGATGGCACTGATGACCTGGTCGCTAAACGCTTTTTGAGCTGTTGTGTTCCACTCGCCAGACACGACCTTGGGACCGTCGCGATCGCCAACATCATCCAGGAATGCGGCCAGTTCACTGCGTAATCGCGCGAACATGGGCCGGAGCTGTGCGGTGGTCGAGCCCGGATCGTATTGGTCCAGAAGGTGGTCATATGGATGTTCGGCTTCGCCCAAGTGCGAAATCTCTTCGCGTCGGAGGGACACCAAATGCTCTAAAGACGATTGGAAGGGCTCAAAGCTGTTGGCCTCACGTGCCTCCATCCATGCCCCAAAGCCAGTATTGCTGGCTTGTGCAATCTCTGCGACCAAACGTGTAGGAACCTTGACGGCTCTATCATGGTCTCGACCGACATTGCGTACGGCAGCCTTAGACACTGGATCGGCAGCACCGGATAGCGCAGCAATCCATTCTCCGACCAATGGGTCGGCGAGTTTGTCGTGCATCAGTCCCGTGATGGTAGCCAGCTGTAAACCCCGATGTGGTGCCCCACCGGATGGCATCATGGTCTGTTGATCCCATTCGAGCAATTGGACCACCCCACCGAGTGCCTCCAGCTCAGAGATTCGACCTTTAAGTGATGTCCAGGCGGGATCGGTGGTTTCCATTTCACAGCTCCATTCGTGCACATCCATAGCGCGCTCGCGCTTTAGCCGCTCCCGGTTAAGGGAATCGACCACTCCATCATCCCCTCAGGACATCCCTTGCTTCGATTTCATGACGCGGAACGGCTACTCGAAATGTCCGTCCACGATGTGGTGGATGCGGGCCCCCCGTCCGGACATCTCAGCATGTCTGTGGCCTTTTCGAGTCGCTCGAGAATGATTGCGGGTCAGATGGCGCATTCGGCTTACCAAAGCCATCGCGGCTTCGAAGACCCGAACTTTTCAAAAGAGGTTCAAGTCAAGCATCGCCTGATGGTGAATGATTGGGAAGTCGTCATTACCGGACGCATGGACGGTTTGTCCTACGAGGGCGACCATTACGTTGTTGAAGAGGTAAAGTCATCCGCTCTCCACTATGGCCGTCTGTCGACGCTTCAGGCGGATGATATGCCCGAAGCCGTGCTTCAGTTGCGGATGTATTTACATGCTCTGGAGAGCAATGGAAAGCCCGCAGTAGGGCGCCTGGTCATCATCTCTGTAGCAGACGGCACCCAGCACGTTCTCCATGTGGGAGCCGATCCACAATTTGGCGAGTTCCTATCGACTCAATTGAGTTGGATCATCGAGAAACGAGAACGGTATCTGGCCTGGCTGGCACGCCGGCAGCAAGCCGTCGTCCCGTTCTGCCACGAGCATTGGCGAACGGGTCAGGAGGAGCTGGCGGATGAGGTGGTCGAGGTGGTGGAGCGCGGCGGTCATTTGCTGCTCAACGCGCCGACTGGCTTGGGCAAAACTGCGGGTGTCCTTTATGGGGCACTCAAGGCCGCTTATCGAGACAACCGGCGGATTTATTTCGCGACGGCTCGCACCACTCAACAGCGGATCGTCGAAGACACCATACGGGCCCTTTCGAAACAGGGCCTCCCCATTAAAGCCGTCAGCATCCGGGCCCGCGACAAGGCCTGCCTCAATGAGGTCGTGGCCTGTCGTCCAGATTGTTGTCGCTTTGCCCATGGCCACCACGACAAAGTACGGCAACAGAAGCTTCACGACGTCCTGTGGGCGGAATCCGATGGGCTCGTTCGGGTACCCAGTGTGGAGGACGTCTCTTTGGCGAGTCAAACGGCAGAAGTGTGTCCTTTCGCCGTTTCGATGGAGTTGTGTCGAGAGGCAGACATCGTTGTGGGCGACTACAATTATGTGTTCGATCCCTCCCGTAGAATAGGTCCCATCGCGGATGCACCTGGCGATTGGATTGTCATTGTGGATGAGGCACACAATCTTCCCGATAGGGCCCGGTCTTACGCCAGTCCGGCCTTGATGCGTTCGACGGTCGAACAGGCCTGGCAAGGCTTGAGCAGTGAGCCTGAATATTTGGGGTGCACGGAATTGTTGGCATCGGTCCTGGACTGGATGGATGGCGAACTCGAAATCTTGCCGCGTTCTGGAGAAATAGCCACGTCTCTTGAGGACGGTTTGCATGCGAAAACCGTGGCTCAATTCGCCGGTCGCTTCGAAGCGCTCGGCTTGGATTACGCGTTGCTGAAGGCGGAACGGCCTGTTTTTGAGGTGGGTGATCCGTTTTTGGATGTGGCTCGCGCCATTTCCCGGATGCGGACTGCACAAGAACGGTCCGGGGAAGAGACCGTCGTCATCTGGCGAGCGCGAGGAGGAGACGAACCGGCTGGAGTGAAGATGCTATGCCGGGATCCATCCCCCGTTCTGGGGCCCTCATTCGCGGATTTTTCGGCCACGGTGGTCATGAGTGCGACCCTTCGACCCCTCGACTTTTATGCTGCGATGTTTGGGCTCGAAGCGTCCCGAGCCTTTTCTTCGGAGTTCGATAGCCCGTTTCCCCCCGAAAACCGGCGAGTCCTGGTGGTGGCAGATGTCTCGACGGAGTACCGAAAGCGTGAGCGGGACAAGTCGGCGATTGCAGCCCATGTGGAGCGCGCTATTGCCGCGGTTCCGGGAAATATCGCGGTGTTCTTTTCGAGTTTCGCTCTCCGAGACACCATCGCGGCTGAAATGGGATTGATGAAACGACCCGTCATCTTTCAAGAACGGAATATGGATGAATCGGATCGTGCACGGGTGCTCGATACGCTCGCTCGAGGGGAAAATCATGTCCTGTTGGGCGTGCTTGGAGGCATTTTTGCTGAAGGGATCGATCTGCCAGGTGATGGCCTCCTGTCGGCTGTGATTGTGGGGCCAGCACTTCCTGCAGTCGGTCTTGAACGCAAACTCATGAGTGGCTGGTACCAAGAACTCTATGAAAATGGGTTTCGCTATGCCTACCAGGTTCCGGGCATGGCGCGGGTCGTCCAGGCTGCCGGGCGCGTGATTCGAACGCCGAGTGATCGAGGTGTAATCGTCCTTATCGGCCAACGCTTTATCCGCCGAGACTTTCAATCCTTTTTCCCTCCCGACTGGTCGCCAGTGCGGTGTTCGGATTTATCTGAGGGCATGGCCGGCATGTGGGAAGCAGATTCGGTTAGGGATGCAGTCCGTGGACGCTGAAACACATCTCGAAATACGTGGCCTCATCGAGGATTTGGAAGAGGCGCTGGTTCGTCGTGAACTGGACTCTCCTGGCTCTGTCGATCCGGAAACATATGACCAGTTGCGATACGTTTTGTCATTCGCCAAGCTGACGGAGATTCGGAATGCCAGCGGAGAGGATGTGGAAGTGGCGGGTCGCCTTGCTCCTCATCGATGGCGAGTGGGAGAAGCGCTTAAACCACACTTGAAGAAGAAAGGTAAAGGGCTGGCCAATGCCGCCAAGATTCTTCCTGAGCTCTTAGAGGGCACCTCGAAACAGAAGGCTTTACTGCTCGAATCGGGCTCTATCGATCGCGAGAGTCTCGAGGAAGAGGTCTGCACACGCCAACTGGTATTGGTGGCGGGTGGAGGAGGTGGCTCTGGCTTTGGATACTCGGGAGCGTATACGCTGCTCAACCGGCATGGACTGCAACCTGAGTTGATCGCTGGAACGTCGATGGGTGCCCTGATGGGTGTCTTCCGAGCACGTACTCGCATGTTCGATTTGGCACCGATGGTTGCGGCGGCAGAGAGCCTGTCATGGTCCAAGGTCTTTCGAGTCCTCGACCTGGATAGCCGATATGGGGTCCCGGCTACCCTCCGTCTGTATCTGCGTGCGACCATTGGACATTTGTTCCAGAATGCGGACGGGCAACCGATGACCCTGGCGGACTTGGAACTGCCCATGTTGATCGTGGTGACCGGGATTACCGTGGATGGTCTCAAACACGACCTCGACTACTACGAACATTTTATGGATGGTTTTGGGAGTACCGGTAAGGTTTTTCGCCGGTCACGTTTGGCTCGAGTGGGTCGGATTGCGGGGATTTTCAAGGAGCTCATGGCTTCTCCAGAAACCCTTCGGGAAATCGTATTTGGATCCGATCCGGCGACCCGAGAGGCGGATGTGGTGGACGCTGTGGGCTTCTCCAGTGCGATTCCGGGCCTCATTCACTACGACATCTACCGAGAAGATGAACGCATGCGGCGGCTTCTCGATACGCTGTATGGCCAAACCGGAATCACGCGCCTGCTCGAAGGGGGGATCGTCAACAATCTTCCGTGTCGACCGGCCTATGCAGAGGTCATGCGTGGCCGAATTGGCCGAAGAAATCCGTTTGTTTTGGCCATGGACTGTTTTGCGCCGAGGGTACGAAGTCCTATTTTGCTGCCCCTTCAACAGATCGTGCGTCAAAACGTGTTGCGGAACCACCCCTATGCGCATCACGTCTACGATATGAAGCGGCGCCTCAATCCGCTGCTTCTGGTGCCCAGTATCCCCGACATCACTAAGGCTATGAATTGGACGATCGAAGAACTGGAGCCGTCCATTCCATTCATAAAAGCCATGTGTCGCGACATCGCTCCATTGAAGAGCGGATCTTGAAAGGTCTTAAGGCGCGAATAGCAAGTGAACGCTGCCGCTACTCACCCCATAAATGGTGGTGTCATCCGGCTCGGTGACGGCCAGGTCACCGAATCCGTCGCCGTCGATGTCGCCCATGCCTTTGACGACATATCCGGCATGGTCCATCGAGCCGGTACCATAGAAATTGTAATCGGCATCCGATGGCGAAAAGACCCCACCTGCGCTGAGGTGTTCCCCCATAAAGAGTAGGGCGGCTCCGGCATCGGTCCCGCCTTCGTGGGAGTAGGGCACGCCGATAATGACATCGTGCATGCCATCGGCATCCACATCGGAGTCGGCGGACACCGATAGGCCAAGCTCCCCGTCTTCTTCACTGGCTGTAAAGATGACGTCGGCTTCAGAAGCTACTTTGGTTTCTGAGCTTCCAAGTCCCGAACCCCAAAACAAGTAGGCCCGTCCCGATTCATCGCCGCCGGCATCGTTTTCAGGTGCACCCAAAATGATTTCGGGACTTCCATCCCCGTCTACATCTCGGCCATTACTGATGCCCAGACCCGCGTAGTCATGAGGAGATTCGCCATGGATACGGATGTCGGCATCACCCAAAATAAGGGAAGGATAGGTCAATGCATCCACGCCGTAGATGATGTACACCCGGCCGGCCTTCGCTCCACCCGCCTCGTTCTCCGGTGCGGCCACCATCAGGTCGGTCACGCCGTCTCCATCGACATCTCCCGCACTACGGACTTGTTGGCCAGCTTTATCGAGGCCAGATTCTCCGTAGTAGCGGCGCTCATCGCCCAAATCGATGACCCCACCGGTAGTGAGTGTCGAACCGAGCACCAAGTACGCCACACCGGACCGGCTACCCCCCAGACTGCTGTGGGGAGCACCAATGAGCAACTCGTCCAGACCGTCGTCGTCCATGTCGTCGAGTAAAGCCAAAGCTTGGCCAGCCAGTTCGCGGTCGGTTCCGCCATGCAAAATAACGTCCGCGTCGGCCATCGTGAGAGGACCACTGGATGCGGGACCCCCGTCCCAAAATACGCCGACGGTCCCATCATCGGGCTCGAAACTATCCTCGCTATATGCGCCAATGATGACATCGGGTTCAGGACCCCCACCGAAATTCACGCCGCCCTCGACCGCATAGCCCAATCGGCCGGTCGCTTCGGAGCCTTGGTAAATCCGATGTGCATCGCTGAGGAGTACGGTGTCGCTTCCGACGAAGTGGCTGGACAAGACGAGATAGGCTCGACCGGAGTTGGATGCGGCGGTGTCATCTTGTGGCGCGCCGACCAAGATATCGATCATCCCATCCCCATCGATGTCGCCGGCTGCTGATACCGATGTTCCTGCCTCGGCCAGATTGTTGGTTCCCAGCAGGTGAGCGTCCGCATCGACCAGAGGGAATGGCGCGTCTCCCCATCCGCTAAAGCGCCATTCGGGTACGACGGTAGAGGTTCCCGTGGGCCCATCATCGGTGCCATCGTTGGGCGTGATGTGGCACGTCCAGTTTTCCCCCGCATCGGTGACGTGTCCCGGGATGGTGTCGCCCGGTTCGTGAGTGTCCACGGTGGCGGTGAAGGGCTCCCCATCCCGTGTCCATGTCATGCTGTATGAAACGCTGTCCAAGTCGTCGTCGGACGCTCCTTCCTCCATGCTACAGACGAGGTCATCGACGGCTGCGGCCGCTTCTATCGGCGAGATCGCTACAGTCGGTGATGTGGGTGGCGTGTTTAGGACCCATATGGGGTCGGCGGCTACGGGGTCCGATTCGGTGAAACCATCGTTGGCCGTGACGGATAGACCCACGGTGTCGTCTTTGTCGAAATGGAGGGCGCCGTCCAAGGCGCTCCCCACATCCGCGATGGGTACACCGTTGACTGTCCACTGATAGTTGAACGTGAGCGTATCGAAGTCTGCATCGTTTCCGCTGGCCGTTGCGGTGAGGACGGTGAGGGTGGTCGCAGTGGTGGGCGTGACGGACACCTCGGTCACTGTGGGTATTGCATTTTCAACAGTCACAGGACTGGCTGAGAGTGTTTCGCCATCCTCGTGTCCATCGTTGGGTGTGACTGAACAATAAATGACATCGTCTCGAGCAAACCACGAGGAGTCTAAGGAGTCCGTGGTGGCCCCCACGTCCACGTCGTCTATGAACCATCGGATGAATGGGGTCACGGGGTCGCCATCCGTGTCGGTCGTAGGGCCGACTATGCAGTGGACCGTGTCCGCCACTGTCGGGTTCTCTGGACTGACGGTCACGGAGTGAACTACGGGGGGAACGTTGACATGGACGGCATCCGCCGTCACCGTTTCCCCGGTGGACTCATCGTCATTGGGGGTCACTGAACACGCCACAAAATCCCCAGGGGAGAACTCCGCTGGAGTCAGCGTTGCACTGCCTGGAGCCCCTGGAATCCCGTCGATGATCCACACCGTGGTCAATCCGATGGTGTCCTCATCGTCGTCGTTCAACCCGGTCGCTGTGCAGACCAGAGTGTCGGTGCTCAAGGGTTCCGAAGGACTGATAGTGACCGCGCCGATGCTGGGGACGGAGTTTTGAATTTCGATACTGGCCGAACCACTGGGCCCATCGGTGATGCCATCATTGGGTGTGACCCGAATACTCCAGACCTCACCCTTTCGGGTTGTGGAGCTGGGCAGCACGTCCGTTGTGGACACGAGAGACAGCGTGTCATCGACGTACCACTCAAAATTATACGAGATGGGTTCGCCTTCTGGGTCGATGCTCTCGATGTCGATGGTGGCGCTCAAATCATCTGTCGTCGTGGATGGGGTCGGCGATAGCGAAATGGAAGGCGTGGTGGGCGGCTGATTGATGATCAGAGTCTGTGTGTCGGAAGCCATCATGCCGTCGGTATCGATCACCGAAACGGTGATGGCCTGGGTACCTGCGGAAAGGTCATCAATCTCGAGAGAGGCATGACCGAATGCATCGGCAGCGGTGGAGCCCAGATAACCATCCGCCAAGGATTCCCAAGACACTTGAAGCTCATTCTCCGGTGTTTCGGTATCGCTGACTCGAGCGACCAATGTGATCGGTGTGCCTTCGGTGTATATGGTCCCATCAGCGGGTTCGGTTTCGATGATTTGAGGGTTGGCGCGAATCGAAATCGATACCGTGTCTTCGCAGCTCAATCCTCCATTGTCGGTGACAAGCAAAGAGATCAGGTGGTCGCCGGGTAGCAATTCGGTGGTCTCGAAGCCCATTCGACCGTCCAGGTCGGGATGGTCGCTATTGATCACGCCATTTCGGCTGCTGTGCCACTGGGCTGTCAGGACGCTGAAGTCCCCGACTTCATTGTAATCACTGGAGGTTCCAGAGAAGGCCACCACGTCATCTTCGTTGAATACCGCGTCATCGGCCGGTGCTCCGATATCGCATTCAGGCGTCTCATTCGGCCCGGTCACCTCGACGGCCACTTGAGCCGACCCTTGAGCCTCACCGAGATCGACTGCTGTGAGGGTGAGGATATGGTCCCCCTGACTCAGGGTCGTGTCCCCTCGGATCTGGACGACGTCGTCCGCTTCATTCAATTCCAGCTCGATTCCCACGTCCAGCGTGCCGTCGATTGAACTTTCCCAGGTCAAACGGAGGTCCGATCCGTCGGGGTCTTCTGGGTCCGCGACGGTGCCTTCGAGCAGAATGTTGTCTCCCTCATAGAAGCGCTGCGGAAGCCCATCTGAATCGACACTGGGGCTCACGATTTCGACGACAGGCGGCTTATTGGGTAGAGCACGCGCGAGGGTATGGACAGTCGCGCTGGCATTTCTGGAGTCCCGTACCGTGAGCGATACTTTGACCTCACCAAATTCGTCTTCCAAGCTCTCGCGCTCATAATCGTCTCGGCTCATCACGACGTTGCACTGGGTCATACCATCGGCGGACGGGGTGACTTCAGTGCACGCATCTCGGGTCCCAATGCGCCATGTGGTGGTCAATGAATCGGGCGCTTCATCATCATCGGAGACCTGGCCGATCAGCTCGAACTCAACATTCTCGATCAATTCACCCGTGGGGGATGGCTCTGAGATGCTGGCTTCTGGAGTCGAGTTGAAGGAGGTGATTTTGTGTTCTTGGCATCCGAGCGCGGTCAATAGGCACAAAGCTGTCGCTGAATGACGACTTGCACGGATCAATAGGGATAAGAAATTGGACATGACTCCTATCCATTGTACCGATCTCCGACAGTCTTGCGGCAGGTGGGATACCCTATAGTCATGCTGAGTAAGCCCAAAGCCGTTGACGAGACGGTTTACAACACCTCTGTAGACGGCGATCACTTGACCGGTGGTGTGCTCCAGTTGTGGCGTCACCGTCGCCTGATGTGGGCCTTTGTCCTTAAGGATCTGCGACACCGGTATACGGGGAGTACCATCGGTTTCTTCTGGACCGTCATCACCCCTTTGTTGGAACTGTGCACCTATACCTTTGTGTTTCACGTTCTGATCGGAGTGAAGTTCCATCCCGCAGGTGGGTGGTCCAACTATGCGCTTTTCCTGTTTGCTGGCATGGTGACCTGGATGGCGTTTTCGGAGGGTTTGACCAGCGCAACCACCTCGATCAGTGCGCATTCCCATTTGATTAAGAAGCTGAATTTTCCGGCGATTGTCTTGCCTGCACATCTGATCGTCAGCGCAGTCTTGAATCAGATGATTCGGTTGTCGGTCTTGTGTGGGGCTGCGTTGGTTCTGGGGCACGGGTTGAGTTGGCACCTCGCCCTGGTGCCGTTGGTGGTGCTGGTCCAGACCATGTTGGTGCTGGGTATCGGACTGATTTTTGCCACCATGAATGTGTTCTTCCGAGACACGATTCACTGGCTGCGGAGTGCGCTTTTGTTGGGCATGTTCATGACCCCAATATTCTATCCGGCGAGTGTGTATCCCACTCGCTTCAAGTTGTTCCTGCAACTCAATCCCATCGCCCACTTGGTCGGCGTTGTTCAAGAGTTGATGCTGAACCACCGCTTTCCGCATCCGCATTCCATTATTTTGTCCGTGATCGTTTCGTTTATCTGTCTAGTGATCGGATATTCGGTCTTCCATCATCACCAGAACAAGTTTTCAGACCTCGTGTGACGATCAGCCCGGTCTCGATGGTAGGGGACAGGGAGAGGTGAAATCAGCGGCTTGAAGCCCGTCGAGGGACCAGACCGCTGCGCGTTCGTCTTCGAAGATGGGCTCGCCCAACACGAGGCGCAGAGTATTGGCTACGACCGGTGGAGAGCCCGTGGTCTGGTCGAGTACCACGGCGCCGAAACCCAGATCTTGGAGCGTACCAATGTCCCCGGATGCGCAGATAAACGTCGCGGGGTCGATAGGACTCTCAGCGCTGGCTTGTACGCCCGGGGTTTGCATTTGTCGGGTGATCAATCGGGCCATGTAGCTGACCTGCTGGCCACCGTCCTGACCTGTGCGGTGTGGGGTCGACATGGCACGGCCATGACTGCGCTGCCAAAGTTGATGCGTGGTGCAGCCATCGGCGGCGGAAGGAAGTTGCAGTACCGCGCCATCCGGAAGATTGGACAGGGCCGTCTGCACGCCTTGCGAAGGGTTGAGCCGAAAAGCATGCGCTCCCGGTGCGGTCAGCGTGGGCAATACCTGATCGATGAGCGCCACAGCGAGTACAGCCGCTGCGAGCCGCTCTCGCCGGACCTTGTGGAGGGCTTCCACGCCGTACATCGCCGTTATCCCGAGGGGAATCGATACCAGGGGCGCGATCCCCCACCAACTCCCTAGATGATTCAAAACAGGTACTCGGCTGGCCAATTGATGAGCGGGTGCGAATGCTTCGAATCCGTCTGCCCCTAAGCCTGCCGCGAGGAGTATTCCCCACGCCCCGACTAAGAGCCAGCCGACGGTACGCACCGGGCGTGCGGCGACTCCCGCCAACACGAGAAGCAGCATACCCAGTCCCGGAAGGGCCACGACTGCCGTAGCGGGTAGCTGAAGAGCGCCTTCCAGTTGGTAGATCCATTCGGGTCCCAGACTCTCGGGCGAGAGGTTGATGCCGTTGCCTGGAGCTGCGTTGATGCCGACGAGTATCGCACCCCCGAGGAGGCCAGGGCTGACGACCCAAAGGGCACGTAACCATGCTTGGCGACCTTCGATGTTTCGGCACTGGATGACGGCCATCGGAATCAGAATGGCCAACACGAATACTGTCGTCGTCCAATGGCCGGAGCAGGCCACAATGGTCAAAACACACGCGAGCACACCGAATCCCTTGCCCGCATGGGGTTGGATCCATCGGTCGAGAATGGAGATGGCCAAGGGTACACACATCATCGGAACGGCTGCCATGCCCAGATGCCCCACGACGGGGGACCAGCCCGGTGCAGCCACGACAGCGATGACCATGGTGAGTCGGGCGAGCATCGGGCTGTTGGGGCTTAAACGGTGGACTAAATCGAGTGTGCCCAGCAGAAGGACCAAGAAGCCCAGGCCGATACCGGTATTCCAAGCGACTAAAGCGTTGCCGAGAATGGCTTTCAGGGCGACGAATACCAACGCCATGATGGGGGCATCGAGCAGAGTAGAGGGCGGTGGCCCGGGAAATCCCAAATGAGTGGATTCAGCGGTGCCGACCGACCACATTTGCCACATCAGTTCCGGTGCCGGTCCGCATGATGCGCCCAAAGCCAGTGATCCGGGTTGAGTGATGACGGGCCACAAATACAGCAAGATCAAGCCAAAGCCCAGGGTGGTAGGGATTCTGATGTCTGCTGGAGTTTTCATCGTCTTTAAGGATAGCGGATCCGGTCTGTCTCACCGAAAGAGTCGATCGGTGGTAGCCTGTCATCATGCGCGACGTGATGGACCGAATTTTGACCCTTGTCCGGGCCCGATATCCGATGCTTCAGTTGGTGAGCCATGAAGAAGAACGGGTCGAGCGGGCCTTGGATCGGTTGGCTAAGGACGAGAGCCGCCCGCTATACAAGTGGCGCGCCACCACAGGTTTGGTGGGTCCAGATGGGCCTATGGACAATACGAAGCCCTTAGACGGCGCACTCCATGTATTTTCGGCCATCAAGTCTCCCGCCTTTTTGCTGGTTCATGATGCCGCAGCGTGGTGGGCCGACCCTCATATTCGGCGACGATTCCGCGATCTCACACGGATTCTTGGGCCCCACCAACAAACAGTCTTCCTGTTGGGTTGTGATGCGCGGGTCCCCGATGAACTGGAAAAGGAAGTCACGGTTATCGACATTCCCCTCCCAGATCGTGAGGATGTGGGCAAGCTGCTTGCCGCCCTCATCAAGGCACAGAAGATCGATGTGCCGACCGACCGATTCTGGCGCTTTGTGGATGGCTGTTTGGGGCTCACAGAGCGTGAGATTAAACGTTTGCTCGCCCGCATCATGATGACCGGAGGTGGCTTTACGGAAGGCGACCTTGGGGCTCTGGTTGAAGAGAAGCGACAGGCCATTCGGCGCAGCCGATATCTGGAGTTCTGGGAAGCCGGGGTGAGTGTGTCGCAGGTGGGTGGGCTGGATGCTCTGAAGGGATGGCTGGAAGCGAGAGGTCGTGGCTTCACCGATGAGGCGCGGCAGTTTGGGCTGCCTCAACCCAAGGGGCTATTCCTGCTTGGAGTCCAGGGTTGTGGAAAGTCGCTGATGGCTAAAGCTGTCGCTGACCTGTGGCGCATGCCCTTGTTGCGGCTCGATGTCGCGGCTGTTTTTTCCAGTGCAAAAGGTGAAGATGAAAATCTTCGGGCGACCATGCGTGTCGCCGAACGATTGGCTCCCGTCGTGTTGTGGATCGATGAGCTGGAAAAGGGCTTTATGAGCATGTCTCAAATGGGGGGTGGACAATCCTTCGGTAATTTCCTGACCTGGATGCAGGAAAAAGAGTCGCCGGTATTTGTGGTTGCTACGGCGAATGATGTTCGACAACTGCCCCCAGAGTTGATGCGTAAAGGACGTTTTGACGACATCTTTTTTGTGGACTTACCGGATGCCCACGAGCGTCTTCAAATTCTTGAAATCCACCTTCGGAACCGAGACCGGGACCCTCATGCTTTCGATTTGACTCAGGTCGCTGAAGAAACCGAGCGCTTCTCGGGAGCGGAGCTTGAACAGGTCGTGGTGTCGGCTTTGTTTCGTGCCTTTTCTGAAGACCGGACCTTGGCCTTTGAAGATTTGGTGGATGCTGCGCGCGAAACGGTACCCTTGTCGGTCACGATGGATGACCACATTAAGCAGCTTCGGGAGTGGGCACGGCCTCGAGCCCGGCGAGCGAGTACGGATAGACATCGAGTGGACCTCTTCGAACACTGGGAAGAAGCCGAGTAGGATAGGGGACAGATGAATAGAGCGACACCTAGGGGTGAACAATGCGCTGTGCGGTGATCGGTTCTGGAAGTTGGGGCACTGCTTTGGGTGTTCAACTGGCTCGTTCAGGCGATGAAGTTCGGATGTGGTCTCGCACCGCCGAGGCGGCCAAAGACATTCAAGACCGCAGGGAGAACGCTCGCTATCTACCGGGCCTTCGCCTACCGGATCGTATGGAGTGTTCTGCGGATCTTGCCTATGTCCTGGATGGGGCGGATTTGGTTGTTGCGGTGGTGCCCAGCCAGTCGATGCGGGACGTGCTGAGCGATGCCGTAGCCTTGATTCCTGACGACGCCGTGGTGTGTTGCGCCAGTAAAGGGGTCGAAAACGGAACTCTGCTCACGATGCACGATGTGATGCTTCAAGTTTTACCTCCGGTACTCCATCCGCGCCTGTGCGCGTTGGCCGGACCCAGCTTTGCCCGTGAGGTGGCGGATGGTCGGCCCACGGCGGTGGTTGTGGCCAGTCAGGACGAACAGGCGGCTCAGTTGGTGGCCGATGCCTTTCACGGAGGTGCATTTCGGGTGTACCACACCGACGATATGGTGGGTGCGGAGTTGGGCGGTGCGCTGAAAAATGTCATCGCGATTGCGACGGGTGTGGCCGATGGAATTGGTGCCGGGTTGAATGCTCGGGCGGCCTTGATTACGCGCGGTCTTGCCGAAATCGGTCGGCTCGCTGTGAGTCGGGGGGCCAATCCATTGACCTTAGCGGGCCTGGCTGGCATGGGTGACTTGGTGTTGACCTGTACGGGAGACCTCAGCCGGAATCGGCGTGTGGGTTTGGGCCTGGGTCACGGGAAGACCCTGGAACAGATTCTGGAGGAACTGGGACAAGTGGCCGAAGGGGTCAGCACGACGCGGAGTGCTCGGAACTTGGGTAAGCAGGCCGGAGTAGAGATGCCGATTACGGAAGAGGTCTACCTGATGCTTTATGAGAATAAGCCGGTACCCGAGGCGCTACGCGACTTGTTGGGTCGGGAACGAAAAGCGGAGCGGGATTGATTCCTTAGCTGCGCGTCGGTTCCCAGCTGACCTCGCGAAGAAAACGCCCCGCCATATATTCTTCCTGGATTCGAGCGGCGATATCGTCGACGCTTCGGAATCGGTCCCAATCCACGCGAATGACAGGAATGGTGCGCGATATCTCGCTCACGAAGTCTTCGTAGCCCTGGTAGAGCGCGTTGAGATATTCGAGAGAGATCCCGCTTTCGACGTCGCGGCTTCGTTCTTGGATGCGTTCCATGGAACGCTCAGGCTTGACGTCGAGGTAGATCACCACACTCGGCCGGCACATAAAGTTTGACATGTGACGGAATAAGGAGAGATACGTCTCGTAGTCACGCTGTTCCATGAGGTCGAGCTTAACGAGCATCTTGGCGAAGACAGAGTCCTCGTAAATGGTTCGATCTTGAACGCCACCACCGCCGCGCCAGATGATCTCTTGATGCTGTTGAAACCGCCGATTCAGCAAATAGATCTGGGTGGCGAAGCTGTAGCGCTTGGTGTCTCTATAGAAGTCTGCCAGGTAAGCATTGTCCTGTACGGGCTCATAATAGACGGGCAGGTTCAGATGCTCACCCAGGGACCGCGCGAGGGTGGACTTTCCTGCACCGATCATTCCGGCGATACCGATAAAGAGATCTTGAAGTTCTTGCATCCGCGATCTGTAACGAAGATCAGCGTGAGCGGCGACGTCGTACCAGGCCAAAGAGCGCTAAACTTGCGATGAACAACCCACCGGAAGCGGGGCTGATAGCCGAACACCGTGCGCCGGCGCCTCGGAGCTTCCGACCCCCATCGCAGACGTCACCGATGCCGTCTTTATTTTTGTCGGCTTGGTCTGGATTCGCATCGCCTGGGCAGTTGTCACAGACATCGCCGTGTCCATCGCCATCGCGATCGTAGTTGCTGAAATCGGCAGTGAGCATGCAGGTGTCGCAGGCATCGCCGACGCCATCTTTGTCGGAGTCTTCTTGATCGGGATTGGTGATCTCGGGACAGTTGTCGCAGATATCGCCGACCCCATCGGGAGCGGGCTCCCCATTTTCGTTGACTTCGCTGTCGAGTTGCTCCGCATTGAAGTCGACAGAGCAGTTGTCGCACACATCGCCGACGCCATCTTTATCGGCGTCTTTTTGAGACTGATTGGTCAGGGTGGGGCAGTTGTCGCAATCGTCGCCGGTGCCATCGTTATCGAAGTCGGCTTGGGTGCTATTGGGTTGTTCCAAGCAAATGTCGCACTTGTCGCCCACGCCGTCGCCATCTGTATCGGTTTGGTCGGGGTTACCGATGGAGGGGCAGTTGTCGCAGGCATCGCCCAGCGTGTCATTGTCCTGGTCTTCCTGTCCCGGGTTGAGGGTGTTGGGACAGTTGTCGCATTTATCCCCGTCCTGATCGTTGTCTTGATCGGCTTGGTTGGGGTTGTACACATCCCAGCAGTTGTCGCACAGGTCGCCGTGGCCGTCCATGTCTTCATCGTCTTGGGGGCCGTTTTTGATTTCTGGGCAGTTATCGCAGACATCGCCGACTTCGTCACAGTCCATGTCGCCCTGATCGGAGTTGGGAATGCCCTCACAGTTGTCGCACTTCAAGGTGCGATTGGTGGAGGGTAGACCGTCTGTGTCCATGATGGTGACGACGCCGTAGTTGTTCGCCATGCCACCGTTGCCAACGAACCCATCTCCGTCCAGGTCCATCCAGGCGATGGGATACTGGCACCCGAAGGCGAAGTATTCGACGTAGTAATCCGCATTGGGGTAGGGATTACCCGCGCCATCGACGTTGCTGACGCAGAGTGGATCCTCCAGATTGATCGGCACCTCATCGGCTTCGTCGATCACATTGCAGTTGGTGTCTTTAGTCAGCCGGTTGTAGCAGCCCTCTTCGTCTTGGGCGACGGCGGGGCTCGAAAACGAAAAAGCCAGGGTCAGTGCAAACTTCAACATAGTTAGGTCCTTTAATCCGCTTCGCGCCGGCGTGTGAACACAGTAAACAACGCAATGGTAGCCAGTGGCAAGCTTTTGCTTGGAGAAGTGGGTGTAGAGCAGGAGGAACTGTCCTTATCCTCGGACTCGGTCAGTACATAGTCATCGGTGATGGAGTCCCACTCGTCACCGCCTGACGTGCTACCCGTGTCGGTGGTATCGCCACCGTCTGCGGGAGACTCATCTTCGGTTTCGGGTTCGTAATCGTCATCGCAGGCATCGCCGATACCGTCGCCATCTTGGTCGGCTTGGTATGGGTTGATGGCGTTGGGGCAGTTGTCACAGACATCGCCGATACCGTCGTTATCGGAGTCGGTCTGGATGGTGTTGAATTGCTCCAAGCAGTTGTCACAGTCGTTGCCAACCCCATCGCCATCGGAGTCGGCCTGGTCAGGGTTGGGTTGCTCCCAGCAGTTGTCACAATCGTCGCCGGTACCGTCGCCATCGGAATCGGTCTGGGTAGCGTTGGGGTGCTCCCAGCAGTTGTCGCAAGTGTCGCCCAAGCCATCGCCATCGGTATCGGTTTGACTGGTGTTGGAATAGGACGGACAGTTGTCGCAGTCGTCACCGACACCATCTCCGTCGACGTCCATTTGGTCGTTGGGGAGCGAAGGACAGTTGTCGCAGACATCGCCCAGTCCATCTGCATCGATGTCTGTCTGATCCGGGTTGGTGACATAAGCACAGTTGTCGCAGCTGTCGCCGAGGTCATCGCCATCGCTGTTGTCTTGTGCCGGATTTTCGACTTCTGGGCAGTTATCACAAACATCGCCGAGCCCATCGCAGTCTAGATCGTATTGCCCGGGGTTGGCGATGCCTTCGCAGTTATCGCACATCAGAGTGCGCGTGGTGGAGGGAAGCCCGTCGCTGTCGTAGATCTCGACGCTTCCCGCCGTGAATCCATCCCCATCGAGATCCAGATGGGCCACAGGGTACTCGCATCCGAAGGCAAAATATTCGAGGTAATAATCGGCGTTCGGGTACGGGATTCCGGACTCGTCGGTATGGGATGCGCATACGGGATCGCTGAGGTCTACGGGAACCTCATCCGTGGCGTCGATGACGTTGCAGTTGAGGTCTTGAGAGAGTCGGTTGTAGCAGCCTTCATCGTCGAGGGCGTGGCTTTGGGTGGAAGCCGCGAGCGCCACAGTCAGCAGGAATGGCATCATGGGATTGGCCTCGCTTGCTGTTCACGACGCCGACTCACAATGGCGATCCAGGCGAGGAGGGCGAGCGGTGCGCTCTTGCTTGGAGAAGTGGGGGTGGAGCACGAAGAGCTGTCCTTATCCTCGGACTCGCCCAGTTCATAGTCATCGGTCACGGAGTCCCAGTCGTCATCGCCTGACGTGCTGCCCGTGTCGGTGGTATCGCCACCGTCTCCGGGAGATTCGTCTTCGGTTTCGGGCACGTAATCGTCATCGCAGGCATCGCCGACACCGTCGCCATCTTGGTCGGATTGGGTTTGATTGGCGTCGGAGGGGCAGTTGTCGCAGTCATCGCCTGCTCCATCGGAGTCGGCGTCGGCTTGGGTGGCGTTGGGTTGCTCCCAGCAGTTGTCGCAGGCATCGCCAATCCCATCTCCATCGGTGTCGGTTTGATCGGAATTAGCGAAGGAGGGACAGTTGTCACAGGCATCGCCGAGATCGTCATCGTCCTGGTCATCTTGTCCGGGATTGAGGGTGTACGGACAGTTGTCGCAAGCATCCCCATCTTGGTCGTTGTCTTGGTCGGCTTGGGTGGGGTTGTAGACCTCCCAACAGTTGTCGCAGAGGTCGCCATCGCCGTCGCCGTCCTCATCGTCTTGGGTGCCGTTTTTGATTTCTGGGCAATTATCGCAGACGTCACCCACTTCATCGCAGTCCGTGTCGGCCTGGTCTAAGTTGGCGATGCCTTCGCAGTTATCGCAGCTCAAGGTTCGGGAAGACGACGGTAAGCCGCTCGAACCGACGATGGTGATGATGCCATAATTATTGGCCATGCCCCCGTTTCCGACCAACCCGTCTCCGTCGAGGTCCATCCACGCGACTGGGTATTCACAGCCATAGGTGAAATAGGAGTGGTAGTAATCGGCATTGGGGTACGGGCTGCCGTCGGCGTCCACTGTACTCGCGCACACGGGGTCGTCGAGACTGATGCTCAGTTCGTCCAGGGCGTCGATCGTGTTGCAGTTGAGGTCTTGCTCGAGCCGGTTGGAACAGATGGCGTCATCGAGGGCGTGGCCTGGCGGCGAGGACAACACAGCGACAGCGAGGGTGAGAAGCATCATGGGGCAGACCCCACGGTCGGTTCACGCCGACGGGCAACGACCACCAGGCAGGAGGCGAAGGCTAAGGCGAGCGTTCCGGAATGGGGGAGTGCTGTTGTACAGCCGGTCTCTTTTGAGTCACCGCCTCCAGACCATCCGTCGTCGTCATATCCGCTGGTCTCGCAGACGTCTCCAGCTCCATTCTCATCCTCATCTGCTTGATCCAGATTGTAGATTCCGGGGCAGTTGTCGCACGCATCACCGTACCCGTCACCGTCTCGGTCGACTTGGTCTGGGTTGTTGTCGCTGATGCAGATGTCGCACGCATCGCCGACTCCATCGCCGTCGGTGTCGGACTGCAAAGGGTTCCTAAGGGTTGGACAGACATCACAGACATCATGGAAGCCGTCTCCGTCAGAGTCTTGCTCGGAGGGATCGAAATCGTCTGGGCAGGTGTCGCATATGTCGCCGCGTCCATCCCCATCCGAGTCCATTTGGTCGGGGTTTCGTATGGTGAGGCAGTTGTCGCACTCATCCCCAACTTCATCGTAATCCTGGTCGAGTTGCCTCAGGGTTCCATCGTCCATGGTGACGTATGGGTTGTAGGACTCTGGACAGATGTCCGCCACGTCACCGATACCGTCGTTGTCAGAATCTTCCTGTTCGGGATTGGGGTCCGATACAGCGTTGTCGCAGGCATCTCCAATCTTGTCCTCATCGATGTCCATCTGGTCGGAGTTGGCATCGAGAGGACAGTTGTCGCATAGATCGCCAACGCTATCGCCATCGCTATCTATCTGATTGGTATTGCTCTCATAGCGACAGTTGTCGCAGTCATCGCCAAACCCGTCGCCATCGCTGTCGTCTTGTCTCGGGTTTTCGACCATTGAGCAGTTGTCGCACACATCGCCGAACCCATCACAGTCGGTGTCCATCTGATCGGTATTGGAGACGTCTGGGCAGTTGTCGCAGGTCAGGGACCACGTGGCCGAAGGCAGTCCATCGGTGCCGTACAAACTCATGACACCGTACGATAGGCCGTCTCCATCGCTATCCATGCTGGCAGTCGGGTACGCGCAACCAAAGTCGAAGTAGTCGATGTAATAGTCTGCGTTGGGGTAGGGCACGCCGAATTCATCGGTGTTCTCAGCACAGGTGGGATCGGCGAGGTCTACCACCGGCTCATCGAATACTTCGACGGAGTTGCAGTTGAGGTCTTGAGCGAGATCGTTGTAGCACTGGGCTTGGGCCACGCCCGAAAAGGCTGAGGCCAGCAGCAAAATCGCAAACGACACCTGAAGTGCCCTCTACGCGTCGTCGCGTCGGCGAGTGATCAGCCCCAGTAGGCCGATGGCCAGAAGCATGAGCCCGCCACTGGCGGGTGACACGGCGGTGCAGCGAGAACTGCCACCACGCAATTGTCGAATGTTGTCGCAAACGTCGCCAAACTCGTCGTTGTCTTGATTCGCCTGGTCAGTATTGTAGATGTTCGGGCAGTTGTCGCACGCGTCGCCGTATCCATCGCCGTCCCGGTCGAGTTGGTCCGGGTTGTTGTTGCTGATGCAGTTGTCGCACGCATCACCAAAGCCATCGGCATCCACATCGGCTTGATTTGGATTTTTGGTGGTTTGGCAGTTGTCGCAGGCGTCGGCGGTCTTGTCGCCGTCCCTATCGTCGAACATGGCCCGTCCGGCCAAGTTGGGGTCCGGATAGTCTTCTGGGTACCGCAAAATTTCGCCGGTCTCTTCGTCGTACAGCAGATTGTCGAATCCATTCGGGCAGACATCGCACAAGTCACCGCGCCCGTCCTGGTCGGAGTCCATTTGGTTGGGATTCCGGATGGTCAGGCAGTTGTCGCACTCATCGCCGATTTCATCGTAATCCTGGTCGAGTTGAACCAGGTCGCCTTGGTCGTTGGTGACGTAAGGGTTGTTGTCCTCGGGACACGAGTCGACCACATCGCCAATTCCGTCGTTATCCGAATCGGTTTGGGCGGGGTTGGACATCGATACGGCATTGTCGCAGGCATTGCCCACGCCATCGCCATCGATGTCAAGCTGGGGGTCCGCTTCCGAATTATTGGGTACCGTCGGGCAGTTGTCGCATGCATCGCCGAGCCCGTCGCCATCTTGGTCCGCTTGGTGGGGGTTATCGGCGTAAGGGCAGTTGTCGCACTTGTCCCCCAGATGGTCGGAGTCCGAGTTGTCGAAGGGCGGGTTCTCGACCGTGGGACAGTTGTCGCACAGGTCGCCCTTTCCATCACAATCGGTGTCCATTTGGTCCGGATTGAAGTCGGTCGGGCAGTTATCGCATTCCAGGCGGATTTCGGTGGATGGGATCCCATCCGTGTCGTAAAAGGCGACGACACCGTAGGACAGGCCGTCCCCATCTGCGTCCATGTCTACCGTCGGATACTCACAGCCAAAGTTGAAGTACTCCACGTAATAGTCGGCGTTGGGATACGGATTGTCATCATCATCCGTATTCTCTGCACACACCGGATCTTCCAAGTCTACAGCCACTTCGTCTGTGGCATCGACAGCGTTGCAGTTGAGATCTTGGGTCAGCCGGTTGTAACAAGCATCTTGGGCCTGGGCCGAGTGGGACCCGACCATCAGGGCGACTGCTGCAAAGATTTTGACCATGACACTTCCCCCTTTTGGAAGCCCCTGGAAACGAAAATTGGAGGGGGGCAGACGAACTGCGGACACCCGTCTCCAGGGTGATTCAATTGTAGCTAAGTATTATTCCTCTGTCTCCACCGGATCTTCCGATGGATCTTCGGGCGCAGCATCGTCGTCCGACTCGTCCATTCGCTCTGGCGGTGGCCCTTCATCTGGGACAGGAACCGGAACGGGTGTTTCTCCCGCTGCCTCTTCCTCAAGACCTTCACTGTCTCGCGCTTGGCGGCGCTTGGCCTCGTCCTCAGCCATCTTGCGAGCGATGTCTTCCGGCGTCTTGACCTTGGCCGGTTGACCACTCCATGGCAGGCGAATGTCTTCCGGATACTCGGGAAGCACATCCAACTCGTTGTAGCGATGGATGATGTGGAAATCGACACGACGGTTCTTGGCCAGCGCTGCCTCTTCGGTTCCCTTCTTACGGGGAACGACCTCACCCATACCGCGGTAAGAGAGTCGTTCGGGATGAACGCCGGCGGTGATGACCTCTTCCCAAATCGACCGCGCACGGCGAATGGAAAGGTCGTAGTTGTAAATGTAGGTTCCTTCTTCCGAAGCGTGACCCTCGATGACCACGTGCCCCAATCGCGCATTCTCGTTCATCAGCTTCGCGACGAAGTGCAAGGTGGGCAGAGACTCGGGAAGAATGTTCGCGGTGTTGAATTCGAACTGAATCGGATCCCGAATGACGATGGCTTCGTCTTCGACCCGCGCCAATTCGCCTTCCTTCCACTTCTTCTCGACAGTGAGGAACTCTTCGATGGCCACTTCGATGACGGGCTCGGTCTTGAGTTCTTCTTCGGCTTCGACCACAAAATCAGGTCGTGGCGGTGGAATCGGGATGAATTTGGTCGACAACAGAATGCGCTGACTCGTTCCGCCCGTTCCATCTGCCAAGCCAGTACCACCACCCAAATGGAGGGTCAGGTAGTTGACAGGTTTGTATTCGAGACCACCCAGCATCTCGACAGTATTTTCAGCACCACCACCCCAGAAGTTGGCCAAACCCCCGCGGGAAATTTCTGACAACCAGACGGCCAGACGGTCCGGGATCGCCCAGTAGCGCACACCCGCATTCACAGCGATTTGCGTCGAGTTGGTCCAGTCCTCTGCCAACTCGGATTCACTTCGAGTCATGAGGTTGGAGTCGAACAGGAACGACAGAGGGCCCGTCTCGAACATGGCGAGAAGACCGACACCCGTTCGGAGCCCATCTTCACCATGGAAGGAGTCTTTGGTTCCGATCGGCACGGTAAAGTCCGCCCGTGCACCCAAACTGAATCCGCCCACTTGCAACGCGCGGAACCGCACGCCGATGGAGGCATCTTCGAGCCCAAATCCGTCGGCCTCGAGTTCAGGAATGTCCGAGCCCCCATGAATCGCCATGGGTAAAATTAAGCGTGCACCCACGGCTGGGGTGAAGTCGTACGAAGCACCCAATGCGATGTAGTTTCGATCTTTGACGACGGCACCGTTGCCCTCACCGCCGACCTCTTGGCCAAATTGGTACAAGATCAGAGGATCGCGCTCATATTGGTACAGGAGGCCGGTTCGCAGGGTGGGTTGGGCGGACATGACGGGGGTATCGATTCCCGGCAGACCCTTGTGTGAAAAGACTGGACGCACCAGTTCTAAATCGGTTGAGTACCCCTGTGCATACGCATTCGGAGCCATGCTGAGGCCCAAGGCCAGGAGTCCACACAAAGTCATACATGGGCTGCGAGTGCCGTCATGTTTCCAAGATCGGTTCATCGTCCTACCTCAATAGAATCCGGAATACCATACACCGGTCGGTCGGGTTTCACATCGACTCTTAGCGAATTCCGACCAACAGGGCTCGCAGTAAACTTCATTTGGGTGTAAGTTCCCGGGTGTAGCCTTTTGGGCAAATGGAGAGCTTTCATGTGTCGTTACGTCATTTTATTGAGCATATTTGCAATCGGTTGTGCGGATAAAGATGAGGGAGAAAGGGAGCTTTCGCCTTATTTGGACTCCGATCAGGATGGGTTTCCTGAAACGGAAGATTGCAACGATCGGGATCCATCAGTGCACCCAGAAGCGCTCGAATTGTGTGATGCTGCCAACCTGGATGAAAATTGCGATGGTGAGGTCAACGATCCAAGCGCATTCGATGCAATTGAATGGTTTGAGGACAAAGATGGCGATGGGTACGGCGACCCCGATGTGACGGCACTGGGTTGTACGGCGCCAGTGGGCTATGTGGAGCTGCCCACCGATTGCGACGACACCGATAGTTCGAGCTTCCCCACGGCTGTAGAAATGTGTGACGGGGTGGACAACGACTGCGATGATTACATCGACGAAGGCGCGTCCATGGACGCGATTGTCTGGTACGAAGATAGCGATGGCGACGGTTTTGGAACCAAGGCATCTCAATTCAAGTCGTGTGAACAGCCCGAGGGCTATGTATGTGTGGCAGGAGCGGCCGAAGATCCGCTGGCACCATCCGCGGCATCTGTGTGTTCAGACCGGTGTGACAACGACTTGGACGGACTCACGGATGACGAAGATCCAGATTGCGCCGATACACTCGGGAATGGAAAGTCGTGGGACGAGTTGATCGAAGAAGAGACGTTCAACTGGGGCGATTACACCGGCGAGTTGTGGGTCAATAGCGAAATTCGCTACTGGGATTACAACGATAACGGTCTGCCCGATTTTGACTGCGACGACAGTCAGGTGACCTTGAGTCCTGGCGTGGATGAGCAGTGCGATGACGCCGATGTCGACGAAAACTGCGACAACTTGGTCGACGATGAAGACCCCGACGCTGTCGGTATGGTTCGCTGGTTCGCCGATGCCGATAACGATGGCTTCGGAGATCCGATGGTGTCGGTCGAAGCGTGCGACCAACCGCCCGGAAAAGTCCTCGATGAAGACGATTGCGATGATGCGAACTCAGGCATCAACCCGAATAGTGCCGAAGTGTGTGGCGATGACATCGACAATGATTGTGATGAGCAGATCGATGAAGAAGGCTCGGACTTCCCTCTTCAATGGTATCGAGACGTCGATGGCGATGGGTACGGGGATGCTGATTTCCCTTGGCCTGAAGATCGATGCAGCGACCCTTCGGATGGCATTCCCGATTATGTGAGCGACGCCACGGATTGCGACGATAGCCCGGGTGCGGACGACATCAATCCGGGCGCCGAAGAAATCTGGTACGACGGGATCGACCAGGATTGCGACGATAACGATGACGATAGGGACGGCGATGGCTACGTGGGTGACGACGATGGCACCGCCGAAGACTGCGACGACGAGGATCCGCTCAGCAACCCGGGTGCCCCAGAAATCTGTGGTAACGGCGACGACAACAACTGCGACGGTATGGAGACGGAGTGCAATGTGAGCGACACCGTCACAGGCATGGGCGCTTACGACCGAGCGGGTGCCAGCGCATCGATTGGCGGCTCTGTCGATGGCGACGATTATGACGATGTGCTCATCGGAGCATCTCGCCACGATGCGGATGGGCTCTCCAAGGGTGCTGCATATCTGATGTCTGGCGCCGAGATCAGTGGCGACATGAACGTCGAAAGTGCGGTGGCCACTCTGGTGGGTGAAACAGACCACGACCGGGCGGGCTCCAGCGTGGCCATTGTGGGGGATACCAACAGCGATGGGTTCGATGACTTTGTCGTGGGCGCATTCGCCGAAGACGCCGGTGGTGACGAGGCGGGATCCGCCTATCTGGTGCTTGGACCGATCTCTGGAGCGGTTTCTCTCGCAGACGCCGACGCGAAATTCATTGGTGAAGCAGGCGGCGATCATGCCGGATTGGTGGTCGCTGCGGCCGGCGATACGGATGGTGATGGCAATGCCGACTTCTACATTGGTGCGCCCGCTCACAACGATATCGCGTCCGATATGGGTGCCAGCTATCTCGTTCGAGGCCCCATCTCCGAAGACACCGACCTCTCCTTTGCTTCCGTCCGTTACGTAGGCGCGGGCAACGGTGAAGAGTCCGGATCGTCCATTGCCAATGCGGGAGACTTCGATGGCGATGGCTATGACGATGCCCTTATCGGTGCCCCAAATGCTAAAGAAGGGGACAGCTATGTGGGTGCTGCATACCTGGTGTTGTCCTTGATGTTGGATGAAGATGGGATGATGTCCTCAGTACCGTTTGAGGGCACTGTGGATTTGGCCGAAGCCGATGCGCGTTGGCACGGTGTGAATAGTGGCGACCAAGCAGGATATTCCGTGTCCTCGGCAGGGGACCAAAATGATGATGGTTTTGATGACATCATCATTGGTGCACCCGGTAGCGATATGGGTGGCGCGGGTTCGGGTGCCGCATTTATCGTTTACGGTGGCGACCTCGTTTTGCCACCCTCGGCGATAGAGTGCGAGACGGAATTCTGTCTCTGCCCCGATGGTTTCCTTTGCCCCAGCAATCCCTTGGCGGATGCTGACGCCAAACTCGTGGGTGAACGCGGCGATGACTTCGCGGGTGGCTCCGTCACCGGCGGTGGTGACATCGATGGCGACCTGACTCCCGACGTCGCCGTCGGTAGTCGCACGGAAGACTCGACCCACTCCGATGCCGGTGCGGCATATGTGATGTTTGGTCCCTTGAGTGGAACTCAGGATCTGAGCTCGTCGAGGGCCAAGCAACTGGGTGCGGATGCGGGTGACTGGGCCGGTGCTTGGGTCGATATGTCCGGAGACATCGATAACGATGGCACGAGCGATATGGTCATTGGCGCCCCGCAGCGCGACCAAGGCGACTTCGTGGACATCGGTATGGTCTTCCTGTTGAAGGGCGGCTGGTAAGCACTCGCTTTCGATATAGGCATAGCGGGCCCCAGTTCATATGCTGAGGGCCCGTTGTTTCTTTTGGGTTCGAAACACACGGAAAGAACGTTAGTGCTGGACCATGGAAATTCGGGATTTTGCGGAGGCCGTGCTCTATTCGGCCGATATGAGTCTGAAGCTGGGTGCGCCCGGTGAGGTGACCGACTCGTCACCCGGCAGTGCCTGCGCCGTCCCGACAGCACCGGGCCGGCCCGATGGGCTTGCCATGCGGTCCAGTAAGGCCATTCCGCCTGCTCCCACCATAGGCGGACTGACCGACGAATATACGCGAGGCTTGGCACTCCACAGCTTTGCCCACCATGAGTTGCAAGCGCTCGAATTGATGGCCTTGGCACTCTTGCGGTTTCCCGACGCGCCCAAAGGGTTTCGCCGAGGTCTGGTGAAGATCATCGCCGATGAACAGCGTCATTTTCAGATGTATATGCGTCGTGCCGAGCACTGGGGCGTAGGCTTGGGGGCGGTCGGCACTGGGCATTTTTTCTGGGACACGGTGGCCCACCTCGACACGCCCGCTGATTTTTTGGCCGCCCTGAGTCTGACTTATGAGCAGGCGAATTTGGACTTCAGTTTGCATTGGGAGGAGGCTTTTCGGGCCATCGATGATGAGACGACGGCCCAGGTTTTACGCGTGGTCCATGACGATGAGATCTCTCATGTTCGGCATGGGGTCAAATGGTTTGAACGTCTTCATGGGAGCGCCTCCTTTGATGATTACGCCCGCCGATTGGTCTTTCCATTGAGCCCGGGTCGTGCCAAGGGGCCCCGGTTTGATCGCGATGGTCGACTCCGTGCGGGGCTGAGTCCAACGTTTATCGACGAACTGGAAATCACGAATGTGTCGCGTGGGCGCCCACCACGGATCTTCCGTTTCGATCCCTTTGTGGAAGAGCGTGCGGCGGGCAGGACACCCGCTCGGGCGGCCCGCTCTGTGGCCCAAGACTTGGCCTCGATACTCATGTTTGTCGCCCACCGCGAGGATGTCGTGGTGGCGCCACGTCCGAGTCTAGATGTTCTCCTGGCTTTGCATCGTGTGGGCATCGCGATTCCGCAGTTTGTGGATGACGATGCGGCATTGGGAGATCGAATCCGAGGCGAGGATGTGCCGTGGGGTAAAGCCGAGCAGGTGACGGCGGTCGATAAGTTGGAGGCTTTTAAAATCCGACATCAAATGGTGGATGCCTGTCCCCATTCTCTATGGGCCGCCTCGAAGGGCCATATCTGCGACTCCCTGGAGACGGCACCGTTGGGGGAGGGCTGGGTGGCAAAAGCGCCATTGTCAGCATCTGGCCAGCATCGTGTGCGTCTCGATCATGCCTCCGCTGAGACGTGGCTACGGAAGCATTTGAACACCGGTCCAGTGGTCATTGAGCCGTGGTACGACAAAGTGTTCGATGTGTCGGTCCAGATTGAAATTGACGACAAGGGGCCACGCCATTTGGGGGCAGGCCGGTTTTGGACAGCATCGAATGGCACCTATCGTGGGGCTGTAATGGGCCCATGGAGTGAAGGCATCGAGCCGGAGATTTTGCGTTCGCTGCATGGCGAAGGGAAGGGCAGTCAGATCCACCAAGCTTTGAAGCTGTTGGGCGATTTCGTGGGTCAAGCGCTCTACTCCCGCGGTATTCGCGGGCCGGTGGGTGTGGATTGCATGGTCATTCGCCAAGCCGGTGAAATTCGCCTGTTGCCGATTCTGGAGATCAACCCGCGCTTCACCATGGGACGGGTCGCCCATGAGCTTCACCGTTCGACGGGGCTGCGCGGCGGTTGGTTCTTTGTGGATGATGTCGCCATCAAAGCGGCCGGGTTTGATTCGCGGTCCGCATTTATTCAAGCCGTCCAGACGACTCCGGAGACGACTTTCACCACAGATCCGGTCGAGGCTCAGACCACCTTGACCGTCTTGGTGGGTGCGAAAAACCAAGCCGATGCACACGCCGCTTGGTCTCGACTTGGGTTTGCTTGGCCGGCTTAGCCCGTCACCACGCGATCGCAGATCTCCAAGCCTTTGTCGATGATGGCGAAGCCTTCAGCCAACTGCTCCTCTGTGATGCACAGCGGCGGGTTGCACATAAAGCTTCCCCAGCGGCAGAACGTGAACAGACCGTTGCTGGCCAGGTATTTGTTGAATTCGCCCATGGCAGGATGGGATCCGTTGTAGGGCGCCATCGGAGTCCCGCTTTCGTCTTGCTGAAGATCGACCATTCCGAACAGGCCGATGTTTCTGAAGGTTTTGACGGATGGATGCTTGTCCTTCAGCGCTTGCATATGGCCACGCATCACTGGGCCGAGCCGTGCGGCATTCTCGACCATGCCCTCGTCCAGGAGAACGTTGATGGTCGCCAAGGCAACCGAGCACGCATAGGCGTGAGCATTGTAGGTCAGCCCACCCCAGAAGACGTTGTCGTCAAAGTGTTTGGCGATTTCGTCTTTCATGGCCACTGCACCCAGGGGCACGTAGGAACTGGTTAGGCCCTTGGCCATGCAGACGATGTCGGGGACGATGTCGCCGTGCTCGAAAGCGAACAGCTTTCCAGTACGACCCCAACCGGCCATGACTTCATCGCAGACCAAAAGGATATTGTATTTGTCGAGCAAGGCGCGCAAGCCCTTCAGGTACCCATCGGGCGGAGGCAAAATACCGTTGGTTCCCGTGACCGTTTCAATGAACATCGCTGCGATGTTGTCCGGCCCTTCATATTGAATGACCTCCTCGAGGTAGATGAGGTTGTTTCGAACAATCTCTTCATCCGTCTCACCGAAACTGTAGTTGTAGGGATGGGGGTCCATCACTTTGATGAAGCCTGGCGAACCCGGCTCATTGGCCCAGCGTCGGGGGTCGCCAGTCATCTGCATACAGGCATTGGTGGCACCGTGGTAACTCCGGTATCGACTGAGGATCTTGTGCCTTCCAGTGTATAGGCGGGCGAGCTTGATGGCGTTTTCGTTGGCCTCAGCTCCGCTCAGTGTGAAAAAGAAAGTATTGATGTCTTCGGGCATCAGGCTGGCCAGTTTCTTGGACAGGGCTGCTCGCGATGGGGTGGCTGCACCCGGGAAAGCGTAGATGACACCGTCTGCGGCATCTTTCATGGCTTGGACAACTTTGGGATGAGAGTGTCCGATATTGACGCTCATCAACTGTGAGTTGAAGTCCATCCACTTCTCGCCCGATGGGCCATACAAATAGATGCCTTCTGCTCGGGTGATGGGCATGGGGGTCACTTTTCCTCGGGCGGACCAGGAAAACAGGGTGTGTTCCTTGCATGCATCGATCATCTCTTGAGGGGTCATGACTACTCCATCAGGTGTTGGCGTTGGGGCTTTTTTCGGATTGGCAAAAAGGCTTCCTGGGCGTGGCGAAGACGACTCGCTTGGAACCGATCGCGATCATTCTTCGAGTCCTTGAGCTTGGATGCGTTGAGTCTGGCGTTTCTTGATTTGCTCGAGGCTGTCTCGGGGAATCGCGTCGATCAAGCGTTCGGTGTAGTCCTCTTTGGGGTTCGCATAGATCGATTCGGAGGGCCCGAATTCGACGAATTTCCCAAAGTTCATCACGGCCATCATATCGCTCATGAACTTCACGACTGACAGGTCGTGTGAGATGAAGATGTAGGTGAGACCAAACTCGGCCTGGAGGTCTTTCAAGAGGTTGAGCACCTGAGCCTGAACGCTCACGTCCAGAGCCGACACGGACTCGTCGCAGATGATGAGCTCGGGTTGCACGGCGAGGGCGCGTGCAATGCAGATGCGCTGGCGCTGCCCGCCAGAGAACTCATGGGGATAGCGGTTGAGATACTGAGCGCCGGGTAGGCCGACCTTGTTCAGCAGATCGAGGACGCGATCGCGCCGATCGTCGTAGCTCTTTCCGATGCCATGAACCTCCATGGGCTCCATGATCGTCGTTTCGATGGTCTTCCGTGGATTCAGCGATCCGTAGGGGTCCTGGAAGATGATTTGAAAGCGCTTGCGGAAGGCACGAAGCTCGGCCTGCTCAAGCCGGGTGATGTCGGTGCCGTCAAAGATGACCTGGCCGGCGGTCGGGTCGATAAGGCGCATGACTGCGCGACCGGTGGTGGTCTTGCCGCAGCCGGACTCGCCCACGAAGCCCAAGGTCTGGCCTCGGTACACATCAAAGCTGACGTCGTCCACAGCGCGGACATGATCCACCACGCGCCCAAAAAGTCCCTTGCGAATCGGGAAATACATCTTGAGGTTTTGGACCTGGAGCAATGGCTGTTCGTCGTCTCCAGCGAAGGTGGTGCCCTCGGGGTAACTGCTGACCGGGTCGTCGAAACCCAGGGTCTTCAGGCGAGATATCGGGTAGAGGTGGCGCTCCCGTCCTTGGGTGCTCATGGAGTCCAGCCACTCCTGAGAGATGGTCTTCTCCTCGACGGAGTAGGAGCCGTCGTCGTGGTAGACCGTGTCCATGAAGTCCGGCACCGTGGGCAGGCGCTTCATGGTGCTGTCCAGCTTGGGTCGGCAGGCGAGCAGTCCCTTCGTGTAGGGGTGCTGTCCGTTTGCATATATGCTTTGGATGTCTCCGTACTCGACCAGCTTTCCTCGGTACATCACAGCGACCTCGTCGGCGATCTCAGCGATCACGCCCAAGTCGTGGGTGATGAAGATCATGCCCATGCCGCGCTCGTCTCTGAGTTTGCGTAGCAGGTCCAAGATCTGAGCCTGAATGGTCACATCGAGGGCCGTGGTGGGTTCGTCGGCGATGAGAAGTTTGGGGTTGCAGGAGAGCGCCATGGCGATCATGACCCGCTGCTTCTGTCCGCCTGACATCTCGTGAGGGTACATGTGAATACGCTGCTCAGGATCGGGGATCCCGACCTCGCGGAACAGATCGATGGTGCGCTGTTCGGCCTCTTCTTTCGTCACCTCTTGGTGGAGAATGATGGCCTCCATGACCTGGTCTCCGGTCGTATACACCGGATTCAGGCTGGTCATGGGCTCTTGGAAAATCATCGAGATTTCAGCCCCACGAATTTTCCGCATCTCAGCGTCGGTAGCCTCGGTCAGTTCGCGTCCTGCGAAGATGACCTTCGACCCTTCTTCAACGCGGGCGATATGGCCCGGAAGCAAGCGCATGACGGTAAGGCTGGTCACCGACTTGCCCGATCCGGACTCACCAACGATGCCCAGAGTTTGGCCGGCCTTAACTTCGACGTTGAGGTCATCGACGGCTTTCACCACCCCGATATCGGTGTGGAAATAAGTCCGCAGGTTCTCAAGCTTCAGGATGGGCTGACTCACATGGACCTCACTTTCGCATCTTGGGATCGAGTGCGTCGCGGAGGCCTTCACCCACGAGGTTCAGCAGCGAGACGGTGATAAAGATGGCGAACCCAGGGGCCAAGATCAGGTGCCAGGCACCCGACGAGTAGCCCTCGGAGAGGGTTTGTCCCCAGCTGGGTGCGCTCAGGTCGCCCAAGCCGAGGAACGAGAGCGTGCTCTCCAGTAGAATCGCACCGGCCACACCAAAGGTGGCCGCGACCAGCACGGGGCCCATCGCGTTGGGCAGGATGTGGTGGAAGATGACTTTCCATGTCGGAAAGCCCAAAGCGATGGCGCTGGTCACGAAGTCTTGGTTCCGGAGGCGGTAGAACTCGCCGCGCACCAGTCTGGCCACGCCGGTCCACCTCACCAGGCCAATGACCAGCATGATGTGGAAAATGCTCGTTTTCTCTAAGAAGGCCACCAATACCAAGATGATGATGAGCGAGGGGATGCTCATTACGATCTCGATCAAGCGCTGGATAATGATGTCGGTCTTTCCGCTGAAGAAGCCTGCCAAGGCCCCTAAGATGATGCCGATGGTGACGTATATGGCGACAGCGATGACGCCGATGGTCAGTGAAATTCGCGTCCCATAAAGCAGGCGAACCGCCACATCTCGTGTGCTCTCGTCGACACCGAGCCAGTGCTTTCCACTCGGTCCGGCGAGGCTCTTGAATCCCGTCTTGCGGAACATATACGGCACAGGCGGGAAGACGGCGGTGGTGGCTTCCCCAGCCTCAGCGCGGGCTTCGGCGATGTCGGTATACTGGGTGTAGGCTTCGCTGTGGGGAGTGAACAGCAGACCGATGAAGAGGGTCACAACCAGGATCACGCCGAGCCGGATTTCTCTAAAGATTTTGGCGCGGCGCGGGCGCTTGTCGAGGCCGAGTTGACAGATCTTGCGGTACCGAAAGGCGATCAGGGCCATCATCGGAATGGAGATCGCCAAAAGCATATTGAAGAAGATGTCGACCGGGTTCTCGAAGTAGTTTCTGTCGAATAGCGACCGGAACCAGGGAAACTCAAGTCCTTCTCCGACATCCCACATAAAGGGTCGGCCACTCGCGATCAGCGGGGCTACCGTTGCCAACAGGAAGAGTGCCCCCAACCCCCACAACGAGAAGGCGGCGACACGATTCTTCTTGAATTGGATCCAGACGATGTCCCCGAAGGTCTGATCTTCGGGCTGGGCGACGTCTGGTAGCATCGGTTGGCTCATGGCGTCACTCGAAGGTGATGCGCGGATCGACCAGCGCGTAAGAGAGGTCGGAGATGAGCATGCCGAGCAGGGTCAGTGCTGAACTGATCAGGAGGACAGCCATCACGGCGTTGTAGTCCCGAACATTGATGCTCTCGAATAGGTAGGACCCCATGCCGGGGATGCCGAAGACCACTTCGATGACCACAGACCCACCGATGAGCGTGGGCAGTAGCGAGGCCAGCAGGGTCAGAATGGGAATCATGCCGTTGCGGGCAGCGTGTTTCAAAATGACGACGCTTTCCGGTAGACCCTTCGCTCGCGCTGTACGGACGTAGTCGGATCGAATCACATCCAGGAGTCCGGAGCGGGCGTAGCGAGAGAGCGCGGCCAGAGCGGCATATGAACCGCAGAAGATGGGCAGGATGATGTGCCAACCCACGTCTTGAAGGTACTCCAACAAGGTCATCTGACTGGTGTCTAAGCTTTCAAAGCCACTGGTGGGAAAGATCTGTAGAGGCGTCCCACGGGTGAGAAGGTTCAGCAGGAATACGGCCACGAAGAAGCTCGGTAGGCTGTACATCATGAACAAGATGGTGGTCACGATACGGTCGGCCATGGTGTTCTGACGAATACTCGACCAGATACCCAGTGGGAGGCTGATGGCGTAGATTAGCAAGACGGATGAGAAGCTCAGCGTGATGGAGTATTTGAGCTTGCTGATGACCTTCTGCAGAACTGGCCGCTTATCGACGTGTGAGACGCCGAAGTTTAGACGGGCCAGATTGCCCCAGTATTTGGCAAAACGAGTGTCGAAAAAGAACACCTCGAGGCGCTCGCTAAAGCTGTAGCGGAAGTCGTCCTCATTGGCCGTGTACCACTGGTTCCACTGGGTCGCGGTGGCGCTCATCTGCTCAGGAGTGGCGTCAGCCTTAAAACTCCAACTCTGGATCTCGGCGTTGGCCTTGGCGATGGCCTTGACCTCTTGGCGCTCTTCATCTGAGAGGTTTTTCTTGTAGACCTTCTTGTTCTGCTTCTGGGCGTTGAAGGTCAGCCGTTGGCTCGCGAGTGCGCGCATGGCGGGGGTAGCGGATGTGTCTGATAAGACCCGAACCAGACCGGGTACTGCATACCGGCCCCAGTTCTCAATGTCTTCTTGAGCCTCGATTCGGCGGGCGGGTGTCACCTCGCCCGATTCGTTCAGGATGGCGGCCAGTTCGGTGGAGACCTCAGGCTGACCCAGGTCGTATCGCGCGTTGAAGAGCACGGGCTTGTCGAGATTGAACTGCTCTTTGAAGATGCGATAGCTCTCCCGTTGCTCGCCGGCCGTCGATGCGTCCTGTCCTCCGCTTTCGCCGGTGGACATCTGTGCGCCGGGTGTTCCGGGTGCGAAGTTGAGCACCACAAAGATCACGAGACTGATGGCGGCGAAAGTCGGCACCATTAGAAGGACGCGCTTGATGACGTAGTTCAGCAAGGGACGATGCTCCGATCAGCCTTCGAGGTAGAAGGGTCGAGGGTTGATGTGAGGACGGACCAACTGGAACCACACGTTCTTGAGGTCTTGCTGCCAGTAGACCTTGCTCTTGCGTGTATAGAAGAAGGTGTATGGCTGCTCGTCATAGATCAGCTCATGGAAGGCGTGAGCCAACTCTTTTCGTCGCCCTTCGTCAAACTCGGTTTCCAAGGCTTCGATGATCTTGTCGGCTTCGGGGTTTCGGAAGCCCACACGGTTGGATCCTTTCGGGATGTCGGCCTGCGAACTGTGCCAGATCTGACGGAAGTCCACGGGGGGGCCGGAAACCCAGGCTAGCGTGACTGCATCGAACTCGCGGGCATCGACCTTCTTGAGGAGGTTGGCCCATTCCATGGGCGCCACCGTCATCTTCACGCCAATCTTGGCCAGATCTTCCTTGTAGATGTTGCCCACAGTTTTGTACTCGTTCGACGAGCCGTAGACGATCAGCTTGAATTCGAAGGGAATGAGGGCCCCATCGACCGTTTTGTCTCGGATGCCGTCGCCGTCGGAGTCGACCCATCCGGCCTCATCCAGCAAGGTACGAGCCTTCTCGAGGTCAAAGGCGTATGGATCGAGTGAGCGGTTGTAGTACGGCTGTACGGTGGGCATGGGCCCTGTGCACCGTTCTCCGAGTCCCAAGAATACGTCATCAATCAATAACTGAGCGTTGAACGCATGGCTCATGGCCTGGCGGGCGCGCTTGTCAGCAAAGTAGGGCTGGTCGGCGTTCCAACCGATGTAGAAGTAATTGTAGGACCAAAATTCTCCGCCCTTCAGTTGACCGTTCTTGAAGGGAGAGTCGTCGTCGCCCTCCAGTACTTCCGCTCGGTACTGAGCCGGCTGAAGTCCAGAGAGGTGGAGTTCGCCCGTACGCAGCTTACGAGGAGGCTGGTTCTGGTCCTTCAGGATCGAATACACGATTTTGTCGAAGGCGTTTGCACCCAGTGGATATTTGCTGTTGCGCTCCAGTTCGATCGCCACTCCGGGCTCGAAACGCTTGAGCTTGTAAGGTCCAGCACCGAGACCCATCGGGTTGTACCAGTGGTCCTCGAAGCGCTTTCCGATGACTTCAGGCTCGTAGGCCTCGCCGGCCTCGTCATAGGCGTACAGAAATTTAGGCAGTGGGTACAGGCCGATGATCATGACCTTCTGCATGTACTTGGGCTTTTTGAACTTCACCTCGAAGGTGTGGTCATCGATGGCCTTGTAGCTTTCCAGTTCGTCGAAGTACGACCGAAGGGGGGCAGCTCCGGCGACCTGATTGTTGGTGAGCAGGTCCAGCATGAAGGTCATGTCATGGGCTGTGACGGGATGTTCTCCCTTCAGCCAATCAAACCGGCCGCTGGCCCAGTCCACCTCTGGCTTGTGCCAGTAGAAGTCTTTCCGTAGCTTTAATGTGTGGGTGGTTTTGTCCTCAGAGATGGTCCAGTGGTAGGCCAGGTCACCCGTGTAGCGGGTCACGTCTTTGAGGTGATAGGCGCCCAACGAGATGTGCACATAAGACTGGATTTCGGAGACATCTGCACCGTTCTCGACCAGCCAGTTGAAGCCTTTGGGGTCGGATCCCATCTTCAGGTTGAGGGTGCCACCCTGCTTGGCTTCGGCGGGAAGCCAATTGGAGTTGTCTCGTGTGAAGATATTGGCTTCGTCCGCCAACGCTTCGGTCACGTAGCTTGGCTCGGCCGTACCAAAGATGCCACCTGTCGGGCCCGAGGCCCCACTGGAGCCGAAGTCGCCATTCTCGATGGTCTTCTCGACAGCTTCAATTCGGTTGAGCAGTTCAATCTGATTTTTCTCAATGCGATCGGACTGCCATACATTTAGCAGTGTGAGCACAAAGAAACCGAGCAGGAGTAGGGTGCTGATCAGCCCCCGCAAAAATCCCCGTTGCATCGTTCATCCGGTCTTAGGGTGAACGTCCCGCGCGCGCGGGACCCGTTTGCCTATGCCACCGCTTTCAGTGAGTCAATCGAAGGAGTTCGTGTCACTGGCTTCAAATGATGGTAGAATCGATAGAAGAGGGAGGTGTGTACCGTGTCCACCAAGAACTCAAGAGTGCTTTTTATTAAGTACCACGAGGCCGCCGATCAGCAGCCACTGTCGAAGAAGGCCGCGGAGAAACTGGGAATTTTCCCGAGCCTGGCCTTGGGTGGGATGGCTGCGTGGGTTCGGCAAAATGGCTACCCCGTACAGTTCATCGACCTGCACGTAGAGAATTTATATCCCCAAGATGTGACTCGGAGAGTGGCAGATTATGACCCTGCGATCGTCGCTCTGACGTCCAAGACTCTGGGCTGGCCGGCGGTGATCGAGATCGCACAGATGGTGCGAGAGACTTGTCCAAACGCATTGATCGTGGTGGGTGGACCCCACATGACCATCTATGCCGAAGAAAGTCTGACATGGGATTGCTTCGATTTGGCCGTCGTGGGAGACGGAGAGGACACCTTCCTCGAGATTTGCGATCACGTGGAGCAAGGCGGAGGTGGCTGGGATGAAATCCAGGGCATCGTATACCGCGATGATTCCGGTGAGATCAAGAAGACAGAAGGGCGCGCGCTCACCAAAGATATCGACAAGTATCCGATGACGGCGTGGGACCTCATGCCGGTCAAGGACTACCATTGTCTGACCTTGCTGAAGCCGTTCGCTACCATGGTGACTACCCGTGGATGTCCCTGGCACTGTGGGTATTGCAGCCAGGTGTATTCCGAGAAGCTCCGCTTCCGCGGCATCGAGCATGTGGTCGATGAGATGGAATTCCTGGAGCGCACATATGGCGTGCGTGAGATCGTGTTCTTCGATGAGACCTTCACCATTGGTCGCCGGAGGATGCGCAAGTTTGCGGAAGAGGTCCAACGTCGTGGCCTGACGGTCAAGTTCAACATCCGTGCTCGGGTCGATACTATCGATCGAGAAGTCGTGCGGGCCCTCAAGAAGGCGGGTCTTCGATCGATCCACATGGGCGTCGAGGCGGGTACCGACCGCGTCCTCAAGATCATGAACAAGCAGATCTCCCGTGAACAGACGGAACGCGCTTTCCGAATCTGTCGTGAGGAGGGTGTGGATACTCGCGGCTACTTTATGATCGGCTACTACGACGCGACGCACCAAGATGTCGAGGACACCATCAAGTTCGCTGCCGGCTTGGGTCTGGACTGGGCGAGTTTCTCGGTGGCGACGGCGCTGCCCGCAACCGACTTGTACCGGATCGCGAATGAGCGCGGCTATGTCAACGGTGATTTCTGGCGTCAGTACACCATCGATGGTGGGGGCGACATTCCGCAACTGGAGACCGAGACCTTTACCGCCGAACAGCTGCGGGCGTACCGCACCAAGGCCTATATGAAGTTCTATCTCCGGCCGGACCTCATTCGCCGTAAGCTCTCAAAAGCGGAGGGCCGAGCCGAGTTGATGGAGATGGCCGGTGGTGCCACGGTCCTCAGTGAGATTGTGAAGAGCACTGTGCTCAAGCGGATTCCGAGTGTTGGAATCGGTAAGTGGGCGACGGTCTAAGCTCGAATCGCTCCAGTCGCAGGGGTCGGCTACGGCTTCAGCCCGCACACCACACGAATGGTGCCCGATAGGTCGGCGTGTTCGGTGATGTCTATCAGACCGGCCTGTTCCATCATGGCTGAGATGGCCGTGTGTTGGCCGTCGCCGTGTTCAACGACCACGGCTTTAGTCGCCCGCTGAGCGGCAGACGGAATGAGTGCTCGGTATATGTCCAAACCATCTTCGCCCCCGTCGAGTGCGAGTCGGGGTTCGTGCTTGGCGATTTCGGGGGCCAGACCGTCGATGTCACCGGATGGGATGTAGGGCGGGTTGGACACGACGATATCGATCTGTCTGTCGGCCGGAATGGGAGAGAGCAGAGACCCCTTGAGGACAGCTACGCGGTCGGAGAGTCCGAGTTTCGACACATTGTCTTTTGTGCATCGAAGTGCGGAGTCGGAGATGTCGGTACTGAACACGCGGGCATCGGGTCGCTCACTAGCGATAGCCAAGCCGATCGCTCCGGTTCCCGTTCCGACATCTGCAATAAAGCAGAGCCCTTCTTCGGGGATCACCTTGAGCGCGGTTTCGACCAATGTTTCGGAGTCTGGACGGGGTACGAGGACATCGACATGGGTGTTTAAGTCCAGGCTCCAAAAACCTTTGTTCCCCACAATCCATGCCACCGGTTCGCGGTCGGCTCGGCGTTTGACATCGGCTCGCATCGGGCCCAATTCGGCCTCTTTGAGAGGCTGGTCGAATTTGAGGTAGAGTTCCACGCGATCCATATTCAAATGGTGACCGACAATCAGTTCAGCATCGAGCCTGGGGCTGGCAATACCTTTGGATTTAAAAAAGGCCTCGGTCTTTTTCAGCACATCAACGACGGTGGGCATCAGAGAGCCTCCGTCGGAGCCGTAATATCCAGCCAACCGCGCACGTTTGCTGCGACCCGTTCTCCCGTGGCCACACAATCCTTGACGCCGATGCCTTGGAGGTGGTTCCCCACGAAGAATAGGCCACCAAATCGGTCCGATGCCGCAGAAACAGTGGATATCCGCGCGGGATGACCGGGCGTGTATTGCGGGATTCCGGCCTCGTGGTGGTAGGCGCGAACCAAGGTAGGTTCGGCTCGTCGTGAGCCAAAAAAGCGTTCATGGGAGTCGAATACGCGGTCCAGAAGAGTTTGGTGATTTAGACTGGCCGCCGCCGGATTTACCGCGCCGCCGACCATGGTGCGCAGGAGGATTTCACCGTCTTTATTCTGATGCGGATAGGCTTCGGAAGTGAAGAGTGTGCCGAGAACGCCCACTCGCTCACCCCGTGCCACGAGAACTCCGAATCCAGACGGTGGGCGATCGAAGGCGCCTGCTGGCCATGCGCTCACGACGACTGTGACGGGCGCATACGGAATGTCATCTAAAGCGGCTGCCACGTTGCTATCGATGCCCCTCATAAACCGCGCCTGGACGGGGGCGGGGGCAGCCAACACCACAGCATCGGCGTCGATGTCTCCCCCCTCGGTATGAATGCGCCATCCATCTTTCGTCTGAGTCAGGCCCTCGGCAGGGGTTTCGCAGAGCAAGTTCTCGCCTAAGCGTTGGGCCATGGCGTCGACCAATTGTCCGGCGCCACGCGGCAGGGTTTGTAAGTGGCCTGAGGGTGCGCCTCCTCTTTTTTTGGCCAACATGGCAAAGAAGAGGCTTCGGTATTCTCGCTCCATCTGAACCATCTTGGGGAAGGCGGCCGCAAGGGAGAGTTCTTCTGGCTTTGCGGCGTAAATACCGGCGACCATGGGACCGACCATGCGGTCGACGAAGGTACGACCGAGTCGGCGTGTCACAAAATCGGTCACCGTTTCTTCGATGACCCGCTTCCCTCTGGGGATGAGGGGCTCACACATCACGCGAAGTTTGGCCCACCATGGAAGGAGAGAGGTCCGCAAAAAAGCGCCTGGTGTCAGCGGTGCGGCATGCATGGCGCCCCCGGCGTAAATCCAGCGCGTCGCTGCTCGGTCGCTGGCCGGGATGATCGCCTCATGGAGGTCCAGTTTTTGGAGCATTCGGTCCATGGCTGGCTCGGAATCCAGCCAGCCGTTGGCCGCCCGATCGATGATTCGTCCATCGATCTGTTCGGTGCGTACGTGGCCGCCTGCGCGTTCCGATGACTCCAGGACGGTCACATCGGCACCATCCAGGAAGTTGGCTACAGCCAAACCGGATACGCCACCGCCAATCACAACAACTTTGGACAAGCTAGTTCCAGGACCAGTTGTGGACTTCGTCTACTGCCGCGGCAACGGCCTCCGGATCGATATCGGGCGTGATGCCGTGTCCAAGATTGAACACATGCCCTTTGGGCCCTGCGCTTTCGATGATCCTTCTGACGCGGCGCCGGATTTCATCTTCTGGAGCGTGGAGGGCTTGAGGATCGAGGTTGCCTTGTACGGGTACATCTCCGAGGACCTGTCTCGCTTCTCCGATATCGACCCGCCAATCCAATGCGTAGGCGTCTGCTCCAACCTCTTTTAGCCACGGCAGGAAGGGTGCACTATCTTTGGTGAAGAATAAGCGAGGTGCCCCAGAAACTCGACTGAGCGCGCGCCTTGATGCGGGCAAGGCCCAGCGGCGGAAGTCTTCAGGGCTGAGTACACCCGCCCAGGTGTCGAAGAGTTGAACACCCACGGCACCGGCATCGATCTGAGCTTGCAGATGGTCACCGACGGCATCGGCGATGCGGTCGAGAAGCGTTTGGAAAAGTTGAGGTTGTCCAAACATCATACGTTTTGTTTCTGGCCAGTTTCGTGAACCCTGTCCCTCGATCAAGTAGCAAGCCATGGTGAATGGCGCGCCGGCGAAGCCCAAAATGGGTACATCGGTTTCTGCTTTGCAGAGGCGGATGGTTTCCATGGGAGAGGGCAGGTCTCGCACCGGGTCAAAGTCTTTGAGTGCGCCCACATCTGCCGAGGTCCGAACGGGGTTCCGAATCACGGGTCCGGTTCCGGGCACATAAGTGAGATCTGCGCCCATGCTTTCCAACGGCAGGAGGATGTCGCTGAAGACGATCCCTGCATCGAAAGGGTAGCGCCGCAAGGGTTGCAGAGTCACCTCGGCGGCCAACTCAGGGTTGTGGCACATGGTGAGGAAGGTGTGATCGCCTCGTATAGCGCGGTATTCCGGCAGATAACGGCCGGCTTGTCGCATAAACCAAATCGGCGGGCGCTCCAAGACTTCGTTGTTCAGGGCGCGCACAATCAGAGGGTGTTGTTTAGTCATGGCGCCGGGGTCTTAACTCGCTCGGCCTATGATAGGGATCAGAAGGGAGAACTGGTGGCACTACCGGACAAACGCATAGACATTCTTGTTCTGGCACCGTTGGTGCTCGCACTGGTCCTGCGTGTTGTCGGCGAGGTGTTCCCGCCGGATGAAGTCTGGGGCCATATGGCCCACGCTCTCTGTTTGAGCGCTTGGCCGTGGCTGTGTCTTTTTACGCCTGTCTGGGCCATCTGGGCCCGCATTCGTTTTGGCCGGTGGAGGCCTTCCATGTGGATCGGCTTGGCGGTATTGCCGTTGGCCGGGGTTCCGTTTTCATCGGACTCCGGCAAGGGTCAGCCGATCTTGGTAGCCAATGTGAACGCTTTTATTCCCGATCGGAAGAACCTCGCGGATGCGATGGCTGCGGTCGAGGCGGATGTCGTTATCGAGGTGGAAGCTCGGGCTCGCCAGATCCCAGGAATGATCAGAATCGCTCATAATTTCGATCAGCAAGTGTCACGCCCGTCGCACTATTCCGCCATCTACTGCCGCCCTGGAGTGTCCTGCGATGGCGTCATTACCGAAGAATTTGGCGCGGAAAATATGGTGATGCCCTTGGCTTTGGTTCGCTTGGATGGAGATGTCTGCTTGATGGGGACGCATGGGCCGCCGCCGGTGCCGTTTAATATCGCAGGCTTGATGCCCTATATGGAGCGTATAGCGGGGTTCATCGATGCCGGACGTATGGCTTCGGACTGGGGACCGTGTCGGCGAGGTGATGCGGTGATTGTCTCGGGAGATATGAATGCGGTGCCGGGCAGCTGGGCCACCCGACCATTCAATGGAAAGGGTCTGACGGATCCGATGTTTGGGCACGGTGTATTTGCCACGACATGGCCGTCAGGTGGGGAATGGCTCAATCTGCCAGTGATGCAACTCGATCACATTTGGGTGGGTGATGTCGAAGTGGGGGATGAGCGAACACTTCGTTTGCCCGAGTCGGATCATCAAGGCTTGTTTTTTAGGATTCGCGCTGGTGAATGAGTAGAGCCCGTAGGAGCTCAGCTTGGACCCGTGCGTCGTAATCGGCACGATGTTTTTGGCTTTTATCTTCCGGGGGTAGCCCGAGGCGCTCGAACAAAAGCTCTTTGTTGGTGTCGAGCCAATGCAGGTTGAGCACGCCGGCGGACAACGCTTTTGTGTCCAGCCCTTTGTATCCAAAGGGATTGGGTTGGTTCACCGCGGCAAAAAGATAGGCAATGTGTGACCAATCAAAGGGGGCGTTGTGGCCCACAAATACCGCTTCGGTACCCGGGCGGGTGTGGGATACCACCCAGTCTGTCAGGGCTTTTGCGGCCTCTGTTTGACTGAGCCCTTCTTTTTGAAGTCGGTCTTGGTCGAGCCCATGAATCGCGGCCGCCCTGGCATCAAACCGAGGGGCGACCGGTTGAAGCTCCATATAGAAATCTTCTCCCAGGACGAGCGTGTTGTGGTCGTCATCAAATACGACAGTCGCCCCGAGACTCACCATGTCGTAGAGCCCCGGTACGGGACCATTTGCTTCGATGTCGATGCAGAACCAGGTAGCGCGGGCGGTAGGCATTCTTTCTCCAAGACTTGGCGATTGAGTCTTCGTCCTGTATTGCTGAGGGTGTAGGAGGCAAGCATCCCTTGCGATTTCTGATCACCTTCATTGCTTTTGTGGCGGGACTGGCTGCCGCGGCGTTGGCCATGACCGCCCTTGTGGGGGCGGGCATGTTGAGGAATGGGCCGGTTTGGTTGGTGGCCCTTGCCGCCGTCTGCCTGGTCTCGTTGCCGCCCCGAGCCTTGGCGGGTGTGGGTAAAAAGGGTGAGGGCAGTAATTTTCTGGCCAGTTCCCTGGCGTTGCTTGTTTGGTCGGCGTCTGCTCTGGTTGTGTTTCCGTTATATTTTCCGGGTGAGCGCCAGCAATCGTTGTCGCTGGGTTTGGCCGCCCTGGAGCCCTTTGGACAGGGGTATATCGACAAAGACTGGGCGGAGCCGATTCAGAAGTGGCTACCGGCCGTGAAAGGCACTCGGGTTTCACAAAAGGAAGCGACCAAAACCCGGGCGCCCAAACCGCCTCCAGTGAAGAAAGCACCTGCACAGCCATCCCCTCTCCCGGCGGCTACAGCCATCAATTCGGGAGACGAGGTGGTCTTGCCGGCAGAAGGTGGGCGAGGTTCACTCAACATTCCCGTCACCTTTGAAAGTGGCCGACGCAGTGCGGAAGTCCGGATGATTTTTGATACTGGGGCGACTTTGACCACCTTGAATCGGGCGACGCTTCGAAAGATTGGGGTTCGCGTGCCTCCGGACGCCCCAAAAATGATGGTCCATACGGCTGCGGGGCCCAAAGAGACGCAGGTGGTCTTGGTTGAGAAAGTGTGGATTGGTGGGTTCGAGGTCGAAGGGGTCACGATTTCGGTGTGTGATGCCTGTGCGACGGGCGATGCTGTGGGCCTGTTGGGTATGAATGTCAGTGAGCGATTTTTGGTCACCGTTGATGGGGCCCGAGACGAGGTCAAACTGGCGCCGCGGAGTGGGGCGAATAATCGGGGCTCGGACGTGGGACCGTGGGTCAAACTGGATGCGGAGGCCACTCGCTGGCCTGATGGGCGAACGGAAGTCATTCTCGAAGCCGAAAACACTTCAAAACGGTGGATAGAGCGACTGACTATCGCCATCCAATGCGATGAAACCCGGTATGCTGACATGCGCGATATCGGACCGAGTCAAATCGGTCAGGTCGAGGTGTCAGTAGCGCCCGGTACGAACTGTGAGAGTTTTCAGGTCAGTATCGATTCCGCCACTTGGTAGCGTGATTTTGAATTAGGTCTGACGCCGTGCCAAGCTCATCAGGCCGACCAGGAAGAGTAACGAGAGTGGCTGCGGTCCGATCGGTATGCTTGTGCATCCACCGGAACTCTTTTCGTCATCCGCTGGATCCAGTTCACTGAGATCCCTGTCGGCGCACGCGGGTGCTCCGCTGCAGTCGCTATCGTCACAATCAAAGTCGCCGTCCCGATCATTGTCGGCACCATCTTCGCATTCGCCGGGGTTATCGCCTTCAAATTCGGTTTCGGTGCCCGTATCGGTGTCCGCATCGGTGTCCGCATCGGTGTCGGCGTCGGTGTCGGCGTCGGTGTCCGCATCGGTGTCCGCATCGGTGTCGGCGTCGGTGTCGGCGTCGGTGTCCGCATCGGCATCGGCATCGGCATCGGCATCGGCATCGGCATCGGCATCGGCATCGGCGTCTGCATCAGGATCGGAAACGGGGTCCATGGTCAGGTCGTCGACCAGAGCCCAGAAATCTGTATCGCCTTGGGCGTAGCCGACTTCCCAGAAACCGATTCCCTGGATGCCTTCGCTTAATGCCCACTCCATTTTGACTTGTAAGGAATCAAAATCATCGCACCAAATTTGGTAGGTACCGGTCCAGGTCCAAGCCGATGCACTGTAGGGTTCGTAGTTCCGTCCATAGGAGGGGTAGACACTGTCTCTACAGACATTCCAGGTGGTGACACAATGCTCTTCGCCACAGGTGCCGGTGGCTGTACCCGGTACGGTGTCTGAGGCGGCGTACCACTTGCGTCCATACAAGGGGAGAGCGATCACGATGTGGCTGTCGGGTGCACCCCACGTTCGGTAGTCGTCCAGCCCCCATTCCAGACTCCAGTGTGGCCAAAGGTCATCCGGGCCGCTGCTCAGCATGCTGACCGGCCCCGGGTTCGACGACTGAATGTGATGATCGTAGCCCATCATCACCAGCCCATCGGAGGCAAAGGCCAGTTCGTCGTAGTCGTATCCCCCCCAATCTCGGGTGGGTGTAGAGACATACACCTCGTCGACCTCTGCCTTGAGTTCTGCCGTGAAGTCCACCAGCGCTGTGAATGTCGCTGAGTTGAGACCCTCGAAGTCGATGTTGACACCATCCGCACCGTAGTCGTTCACATAGCTGGCCAACTGCTCCACCATATTGGCGCGATAGCTTGGGTTGAGAAGGGCCGACTGCATGGTCGCTAATGTGACGCCGGCCCCTTCGTAGTAGGGCATGACCGTCAGATGAACCTTCACGCCCTCTGCATGAGCCGCTTCGATGAATTCTGCGTAATGGGTCGTCCAGCCTTTTAAATCGAAGACGTTTCCATACGAGTCGATGTTGAAGCGGTGCCATGCCACATGAGTGACGGAGTCGAAGTCGACCCGATCGATCGCATAGGGGCCGCCGTAGACGTAGGCATAGACGGTCGAATGATGCTCACCGCTGGATGGGGCGTGAGCAGGGTGCGGCCCCGGCAGTTCAATGGGGCGATGCAGCGTGTGCTGAATGTGTGCAGAGTGTTCCGTGGGTGCCGCGATAGACGAACTACAGATTCCCAATAGACCAACAACGAACAGCATGTTGAACACTCCCAGAACGTGTGTGCTGAGAGTATAGTTCAACTGTTTATGCGTTGACGTTGTCCGGTGCAGACCAGTTGGCGTCGAGCGCTTCTATGGCCGCCCACAGCATCAAGTAGACGAGTGCAGCCTTGTCGGTCTCTAAGTCCACTTCGCCCTCCGTCTTGTCATCGCGTTCAAAGAGAGCCCAGAGGATCTCGTCGAGGAGGTGCGGTTGCGCGCGCCAGTCGACGTTCTTTGCGCGTTCGACGAAAGAATCGTCAGCCGGAAAGATTTCTCCCGCAGCTCCCTGCACTTTTGCGGTCGCTGTTTGGATGTCGTTTGTGTTCACTTTTGAAAGACGTCCGCCCACTTGGTCGAAGATCCGCAAGGAAACACTCAACATATAAAGACCGACTTGACTGGCTACTGGGCCCATCTCTCCAATGTTTTGCTCGAAGAAACGAGACAGCCTTCGCTGGTTCTTGATGAGTCGGGTCGCGACGGGCTGAAATGACTCGCCCTGGTCCGAACAGGACTCGGCGAGAGCGTGAACTTTATCGCGATTGATCGCTGTGTTGGCCATGGTATCTCCTCGGGCTTTCGCACCTAGCCGGTCGGTGACGAAGAGGCCACATAGTCAATTCCCGTCTTGCATGCTTCGCTACGCTGGATAGGCAACATAGGAACCTAATGATTGAGGAGGTCACCTTGACCCGTCGAATTCTGATTTCTTTGCTGCCTTTGATGCTC
>Ga0163180_10000073_pt1 | contig 47253 bp, 24 predicted proteins | sample AtlANTMetagenome_2_FD_109647 | JGI IMG/M metagenome (GOLD analysis project Ga0163180, IMG submission 109647) | Marine eukaryotic phytoplankton communities from the Atlantic Ocean - Atlantic ANT 4 Metagenome | ecosystem: Environmental > Aquatic > Marine > Oceanic | place: North Atlantic Ocean...
ACTAGACTTGATACCAAATATACGGCTAATACCATATACGTGTTCAGGAACTAGGATATAATTATCTCTTTCTGTCCACTCAGTTGTGCTACCAGCTACCGTAGTAGTCTGGTTCTGAGATGCGAATCGTGTAACATCAGCAGCAGTAACTTCGTGCTTAAGAAGCATCTTCTCAGCACCGTTGTAAGTCCACTCAGAGAACTTCTGGAAGGCATCATCAGTCAGATCATCTATCTGCTCTTGGGCTACGTTAATTTGCAGTACAGGTTCTCCTAACTGCCTCTTACAGTATGCTTGTAATTCTGCTCTCGTGCTCGGTTTTGCCATTACACACATTCTTACCCTTCTTCTATATTTAGACAGATAGGAAATGTCGCTTTAATATAGAAAATGGTATAAAGTAAAACTGACTTTCTGTTAGACCCATAGAAATCATCTTGGCTATACGATGCTTGCCATCCAACATTCTATACTTGTCATTATATGGATTAGACATATCTGTTATAATTCCTGGATACAGTTCAGGATCCTTACGTGCCCCAAAGCAACAAGGGCAATTATCAAAGGACATATGTGGATATAAATGCTTTCCTTTCCAAGCAATATCCTCAAATTGAACTACGATTAAATTCTCTTCAGTTAGATATGGTAAACAATCTTTAATAGGTATATCGACACGAGAAAATGGGAACTCCTTATGGAATCCCCAATCTCCAAATACATCTTCTCTTGGCGTTCTAGTATACCAAGGATGTTCGTACCACTCGCTCAACTCTCGTTAAGAAGTTCTCTTTCTACTTCCTCATCGTCAGGAGCAGCCTGATCTTTAACAATATTTAATGCTTCAACAGCACCCTGTAATTTAAGGTAGCGTTCTTTAGCAGTGTTTAATTTCTGTTCCATCTCAGCGATCTCCTTCATAAGATCTTTCATCTGAGTAGAGAAGTTAACGATTAATTCGTCGGTATTCATATTGGCCATAATCGATGAATAAAAAAGGGGGTTGTTATAACCCCCTTATTATATGTGATATTTATCAGAGTGTCAAGATTATGCCTGTGACTCACTCCAAGAAATACGTCCTGTTACGGTGAATGGGTTAGAGTTGCTAACACCCGTCAAGTCAACAGGTTCTGCGGTAACCGTTAGAAGGTCAGGTCCATTCGGGAAGATACCGTCACCACCAAGGATGGAGTTACCCATCTCAATGATAGAACTAATATCGTAAGAAGTAGATCCTGTTAATCTGTTACCACTGTTGTCAGTTGTACCACCAGCAGCACGGAAGGAGAAGATCTCAAGTCCACCTGCGTAGGTGTCATCATTCGTGTGCTTAATCAGCTGAGATAGTGAAGGAGGTGCCACGTCTAAGTACGAGTCTGTACTTAATGATGGGTTCAAGATTAGTTTAACTTCGCACTCGTGTGTGTTAACAACGTCAAGAGAGTTAAGTTGTAACTGCATTCGGTTGATAATTTCACGTTCACCTAGTGTACCAGATAGAGATGAGTCAACAGAAGGTGACAATCTAATTGATACAAGAGGTATCTGCGAAGGAACCACGTTATCAGTACCAGCAACCGCACCAACACTCATTGTTGTTCCTGAAGGAACAGCAGGGTTACCTAGTGCGGTGTTAATAATGTTTGTACCTTGGTTCCACTGGAAGGTTGTGTTACCGTTAGAGTCAACGTATAAGAAGTCAACTTCTAAGTTACCACCTGAGGATCTAGATCTGTAGATAGAACGTCCATCCACGAACCAACCATTAGCAACAGTATTTTGATAAACTGTTGAACCCTGTGTTAGAACACCTGATTGACCAGTACTGAAGAATAATCTGAGATAGAATCTCTGGTTTCTAGACCAACCTTCACCAACATCATACTGTCTCTTAACTTGAGAGTTCTGATTAGTTGAGGAACTCTGTGACACTTCGTTAGTAAACTTAAGCAAGTTACCAGACGCTGTGAAGAGGTATGCTTTGTCAGAGTCGAATCGACCATCTGTGATAACAGAAGTACCCCAGTGGAACAGACTTGGAATGTAAGTAGGAATTCCTTCGTTCTGAATCTCGTAACGAGCAGGTAAGTTACCTGATCTGAAGTATGCTTCGGTCAAACGGTTGTTGTGCTTGAATTCGTGTACGTACTTGACGTGACCATTTTGATCTTTAAATCCAAAGCGAATCTTACCAGCACCATACCAAGAGTAATCCATATATGCCATCTGGATCTTAGTAATATCCAGAATGAATCCAGAAGGACCAGTTCCATCACACTTATCGTGATTCCACTCACCTTGAGGAATCTTAGTGTTAATTGTCTTAGTAAGAATAATATTTTCAGCAGTAATACCTTTGTACTGAGGCTGAATAATCATTCTTTGGTTATTCACAACACGAATCACTTTATGTGATTGTCCACGAATAACAACGTATTCTCCTGCTGCAACTTGAGCACTAAATGTTGTGGATGATCCAGTAACGATGTTAGATCCCTTAGCAACAGATACACGACCTGTTAACTGAGTTGTGGAACTACGGCGAACGGCGTTCAGTGTAGAACCATCGTACTCGAAGTACATACCATTTTGGAAGTCGTACATACCAGCACGTACGTTGGAGTTAACCCAATTAAGTACGTGGTAACCTAAGAATCCAGAAGCAGCAGATGTTGTAGGTGCTTGATCAAGATTAATAGTGAAACTAAATGCATTGTATACAACTGCAACTGGGTAAGTACCATTGTATGCTTCATCAGCAGAATCAACAAACTGTATGTTTGTACCTACTTCTAGGTTGTGTGGTAGTTTGGTTGATATAAGAACACGATGAATTGTACTACCGTCAACATATGGCCAGTAGTAAGCAGATGTAGCAGGGTTCTTAGGACAGAAGTTGATAGCGAGAGAACACTGTATACCTTTACCTGACTGGTAACGGAAGTATCTACGTGTCTGTCTACAAATTTGACCGTCAGGTGACTTACTGGTTCCAATTTCCATACCACCGTCAAACGGTCTGTGTAGGAAGTATCCATCTGGACGTACATAGATCGAAGTATCGATAAAGTACTCAGTGTTACCAGAAGAACTACCAGAACCTGTAGTGAATATAGCATTGTCAGCCATTAGGAGTTGAGTGTCATCCTTAATAGCAGAAATGGTTGTTTCTACAATTGTAAACTGACCAGCTGAGTCGTTATTTACATATCTGAAGCTATCACCAACCTTGAAGTAACGTGTGAAGGTAGTATCAGTACCAGTAGCAACACGTGAACCAGTTGTAACTGCGATAGTACCATTACCTACAACCTGTCCATCCATATTGGTGTGGATCAGTTTCTGTGCAGGTGTCTGTGAACCACCAGAAGTTAAGTTAACTTGAGTACCAGCTTCAGCAAGTGTAGTAGTCTCTGCAAGTTTGATGTGATCTTGATCAACTACGATAACGAAGTAGTCTCTGTTATCTGTCAATCCACCAACAGTTGTACCACCAGCATCTTGATAAATTACACGTTGTCCCGTTCTCATAAAGTGATTTGGGAGGTTTATCGTATGGTTAGTCGTATCGATTGCACCACTGTTACCAACTGTCCTTGAATCGAATGTCTTCGTCGTAGGAACAACTTGGAATGGAACGTCAACAACGAGTTGAGTTTCACTCTTGACCTGAGATACATTGTAAGCACCGTCAGTCGTACCGAAAGCAGCAGTCTGGTTCTCGAAGACCTGAGTACCCGATCCAGCCGAAGTAAGATCGACTTCTGAACCTGGCCAGGAGAATCCAAGAGAAGATCCAAGTGCGAACCTATCGTTACTAACAACTCTGACATAGTATGTTTGGTTAGGAGTTAAGTTACCTATCGCAGTTCCAGACGTTGTATAGAATAAACGTTCTCCTGTTGATAAGTTATGATTCTCATAATAAAGTGTGTTTCTTTGTGGGTTCTGGAAGATACCTGTCATTCCATAAGTACCACGAGCATCAATTAGTCTATATGCTGAAGACCAAGTATACTCTTTAATTCTAAATCTGTTATCATCAACTCTTTCAACATATACAGTCTTAGGTAAACTTATTGTTGAAATGCTACTACTGCTTGAATAGTAACGAGGATCGTTACCAGCAGTCTTAGTAATAGTTACCTGATCGTTAGTTGTAGCACCGTGATCTTCAACATAGAATGTATCGTTATCACTTGTACGATCGTTAACGAGCATTAAGAATGCGTTACCGTAATAGTTTTCACTCCATCCCCAGACCCAAGATCCTTGATGATAAACATAGTTGTACCACCAACTATATCCATATCTGTAATGGAATCCATCGTTATATCCTAAACTATAATTGTAATGATAGTTGGATGATCTATAGTTACTTCTGTCGTATAGTGGGTTGTAATCTCCATTAGATAGAGTTGTTGGAGACTCAGGTAGGTAGTCATCATATGTCCAACCACCATTCCAACCCCAAACTGAGTTACCACCTAGGTTCCAGTTGTTATTGAACTTACCACCGTAACTGGAGTTATTAAGATTACCAGAACCATTATACTGCTTACGATCCATAGTTAGGAAGTAAGCTCTATTCCACCATTGGTTTGACATTCCATTTCTGCCACTATATTCAGCAAAGTCATATCCTGAATACTGTGAACCTTGAGTCCAAGCAGACCATCTCCATCTCCAATACCAATCCCACCAAGGTTTTTCGTCAGTTACATATCTGTGTACTAAAGCAAAGTTATGCTTACCATAGTTGTATGTTGGGCCAGTTCCTTGTAAAGAACTACCGCTATTCTCAAGATTAATTATACCGTTGCTACCTGGGTTACCACCATAGTATGCACTGTTATAAGCGTTTGAAAGTTTAACTACAGCAGTACCACCATCAGAACCAGAAGTAGATTCTACTCTAGTATAGTAAATACCATTACGCTGTAAGTTCTCAATACAGTAATCACCTGGGTTTGGATAGTAAAGTAAGCAATACCTAGAACGCATATAGTTAGCGTTACTACCTTTTAAGGTAACAGTATGGTTACTATAATCTATATCACCATCATTAATAGTCCAGAGAGCAGTTGGTTTATGATCCCAAGGCTGGAACTCCGTCATATCTGGAGTCAGAGTTGTTGACGCTGTATTAGGATAATCAATTATAGGTGTTCCATCACCAGCAGTTCCTGTTGGATTGGTAATCTGTAGAATCTTAGGTGAAATGGTGTTAACGAAGTACAATGCAGTACCGTTAGAGAAACCATTTTCATACTCAGTATCTAAAACAACTTTAGAAGTTGAAGATGCTGAGAAATTAATTTCAAAACCAACACCACTATTACCTACGGTAGCATCGTAAGCATATAGAGTAGAAGGAGTGTTATCAGTAACGTAGATACGAACATAAGCATCAGCAGTACCTTCAGTACCGTTTACGTATACACCGTCAGTATAAGCAACACCACCACCGTGGATACCATCAGCAGTTGTACTTACACGGAATGGATGACTTATGTTAGATGTATCATCTAATTTGAAGATGTACATACCGTTCTTATTAACGGTAAATACAGTACTTGCTTGAGCAATTCCGTCGATTGTAAAGTATGCTTGTCCAGCAATATCTAAAATACCAACAACATATTCAAATGTATCAGCAACAATACCTTTAGATGTCTGAAGAGCAATGGCAGACCCTTCATAAAATAGACCTGGAATAATACTTGTATAAGAACCAGCAGCATCACCAGTAACTGACTGGGTAGCACGTGCCTTATATGTAAAGGTTGTTGGTGATGGAACTGACTGAATTAGGTATGAACCTTCAGCAGTTGTTGATGCAAGACCAGATACAACAATAGGAATACCTGGTGTAAGACTGTGCTCATATAAAGTCGTAACCGTTACAGTGTCTGAGTTGGCTGTAACCTCAACAGACTCAATAAACGGAATTGTTGTGTCTGATGTAGCAGAATAAGTAGAAGGAATGTTGTTAACCAACTGTAGAGTTTCCCACTTAGTTGCCTGTGGCCCGTACTCAAAGTCGGTGTCAATCATCGTTTCAGGGTTTGAAACTCTGAGTTTCGACACTGGGTCAATTAGTGTCTCAGACGGTTCAAACGTTGCTGCTTCTGATTCGATGAAAATCTGGAGAATATCACCAGAATCCATAGTGCTGGTATCAGCAGCTAAGGAGATAACTGTTTCTTCTGCTGTCTGATTGAAATCGCAACCAGTGTCAGCAGCAGATGGAGGATTAAATCCTTTTGTAGGATCCGAGAAGTTGTAAAGAATCTCGTTATCCGTAATATTGGTAATGAGGAGTATTCTATTACCAGAAATGTTATCCTTAATAGTAACCGTACCACCTGTTAAAGTCGTTGGATCGTACGGTACAAAAGAATAATCACTGACTAGTTTCTTTGCCATTAGTAGTCCCTGAGTTTAATTTATACGCATATAATAAAAAATTCTCAACCGCCCAAGGCAATTGAGAGAGCTGCAATACTTGAAGTTATGCCCACACCACCTATCTTTAGGGTCTTAGCAGTACCTGTCAAGTTGACATCTCCACCGATGTCTAAGTCGCCAACCACGTTTCCTGTTGCGACGTTTCTTAGGTTCCTTGATCCATCAAGTACTTCTGTACCAGAAACGGACAGTCCGTTCTTGGCATTAAAATTAACGTTTGAGGTTGCCATCGTGGTTCCCTTTCCCCCCGATCGATATCGATATAGGTTTTACTTCAGTTATTTATACAATTAGACATTCATTGTCGTTCTTGTGAACTGAATAAAGGTTCCTATTGTGGCAGTTGCACTTAATTCTAGATTAACACCATTGATCGTAGCAGTGAATGTGGCCACTGCAATTCCTGGATTTGAATGAACATCAGCAAACATTGTCACGAATGCATCTGTTCCATCGTGTGTGAGAATTACTTCACTAGTTGAGACGTGTCCACCGTGTGAAGCATATACTGTATACTTAGCACCACGTACATTTGCAACGATTAATGAGTCAAATACTTCTGTCGCAGATGTTGTGGTTAATGTTCCAGCACTAATACCTGTCTTGTCTGTGATATTAATATGATCTGTATTATTTGTTGTACCAATCTTGATTACTGAAGGAGTTGATATATCTCCTGTAGTTGATAAAGTACCAGTTACAGTAGTATTTCTCGCTAATGAAATTGCGGTATCATCAATTGTAATCTGAGGAGTAGCAGCAACACTATAATTTGCTTCAAGATGAATTGCTGTCGAAGATGATTTAATTAAAGATTGAGAAGCACTACTATCATCAAACGTCAATACGTTATTAACTATAACATCAGTTGCTCCACACTGTACAGATCCTTGAAGATTATTATTTTGACTTCTCAATACTAATGAATTACTGCTTCCTACAATATTGGATCTAGTAGCACCTAATCCAAACTCAATAAATCTACCAGAGTCCAGATATATGTCACCAGCTGAAACGTGTAAACGAGCAGTTGGGTTTGCAGTTCCTAATCCTATGTAATGATTGATCTTATCAACTACAAGTGTTGTGCTGTCTAGGTTAACATTACCATTTACTTCTAGGCCACCCATAGTAAAGGTAGCACCTTGATTTAATTTGATTGGATTAACACTTCCATCTGAAGGTTCTCCAACATCTATTGTATCTCCAATAACCAATCCATAAAAATCGATACCTGGATTGGGAGGATCAGAAAATGTTAATTGATCGTTATTGATTTGGAAAGCAACATTTGCTTCCTGCATTACACCACCAAGTGATATAAACAACTGCAAAGGAGACCCAGGATATATTACCTGTCCACCAACACGCAGATTGAATATAGTTTGCACACCATTAAACTGTGCAGCTACATCATCCAGTTTACGGATGTTACCTATTTTTGGTGTGACACCTAGATACGCCATTGCTTTTAATTAGATATTATGTAATGATAAATTTACCATCAGTACCAGAAGCACCAGCATTGCCACCATTACCAGCAACACCTCTGTTTGGATCTGCATTATTTCCTGGAACTTCATCAGTTCCACCTAGAGTTGATCCAGCAATAACTCTGGTCTGATCGATAAAGGAAGATCCTCCACCACCACCGTGACCATTTGTATCACCTGAACCACCGCCACCACCTCCGTAGTAGCCGCCTCCACCGCCACCACCAGGATAAGGAAGCAACATTCCTGCTGTACCACCCTGAAGAGAACTGCCATCTACAGCATCAGTGAAACCAGCAAAACCACCTGCGGTTTGACTACCTCCACCACCTCCTCTTTGATCGAAGAGTTGTCCTATTTGGCCATTAGAAGCACCACCAGCACCACCTATTTGGTCGGCACCAGCACCACCACCACCAGCAGCAATCAATATTGCATTAGATTGAACAGCAGAATTGCGGAAGATTCCTGTGAATCCACCACCACATCCACCATACTCAACACCAGCATTCATTCCACCAAGAGCACCACCACATTCACCAGCAGTAACACCAGCATTAGAACGTGGATCTCCACCTCCACCAACACATATATGTAATATATCTCCTACAAGTAGTTCATATCCACCAGCAGTATATCCACCAGCACCACCTATTCCAGCAGTTCTGGATCCACCACCACCTCCTGCACCCCACATAGTGAACTGTACAGTACGTACACCAGTAGCAGAACCTACTAATTGAATAGTATATTCTCCTAGACCTAATGTTTGAGGACCATTAGTAAGATCATAATCAGTAGGACTTCCACCAACAGGTGTTATTCTAATGATAGGTGTAACCTCAAAAGCAGATTCACGAATTCTGGAGGTATCATAAAAAGGACGCAAATGTCCTTCATCGGTCATAGGATCTAACCGACTTTCATAGTTTAATGTTTTAAGATTACCTATACGAAAGCCCATTATGTTTCTACATCTCCGATGGTTATAATGGTTACTTTTTGAGACGAATCAGTTAAACCAAATATAGCATCATTTTCATCTGTTAGAACAATAGGATAATTTAGTTCAACGTAGAATGTTTCACCAGATGCCAACTCCTGTCTAAGAAACTGTTGAGGTTTAGTAGCAGTATCTAAAGTGTCTAATGCACCTACGTTATCTTCTATAAAATACAAGTTGACAGTTTCTACTGTCGTAGCACCATTAAAGATTATGAAACCTTTAATATAAGTTTTTGTTGTGGCAGGATTTATATAAATCGCAGCAGCAGTAGATGTAGGAACAAACTGTATATTCCTATTATTGTACTTTATGTTTCCTCTTGAAAGAGCCATTGTATACTAGAGCCTCCGTGGTATTTAGCTAAACAACCAGATGTCTCGCATTTCATTGCGATCACTGAAATCCAGATCAACAGTACCGTCAAAATTTTGAGCAGAAACAACAAGGTTGTATCCTAATTCTGCTGTAGCGGTAGCTGGCATAATTACATTACCTAACCTAATTCTATTAGGTGTAGGGCCACCAGGATCTGCTTGTATGGTGACACCACTTATGGTAGCATTATTTAGTGTCGGTGCACTTAATATACCAGCACTAGCATCTGCTTTTAAGGCAATCGAAGTATTAACAGTTGCAGCAAAGTTTGGATCATCTCCCAATGCAGCAGCTAGTTCATTCAATGTATCAAGATCTGCTGGTGCAGATGAAACTAAATCAGAAAGTTCCTGTCTAACAAAACTAGTAGTTGCTAACTTAGTAGAGTTATCATTTAAAGTCTGTAAAGGAGCAGTCGAATCACCTGCAAGGTTAACAGTGGTACGATCAGAAAGGGATCCGATAGAATTAGCAGTAGTAATATAGGTTCCATCAGATACTAAAATATCAGTTGATACACCAGAAACAACTGCAAACATATGGAAGTTGTTACCGTTCTGAACTAGTTCAGTTTTACCACCAGTAGATGCATCCTCAATAGTAAGTTTTGGTAAATTATTTGCTTTGATACGAAGTGCATTTGAACTTCCTTGACTATCGATATCAAGCTTAAATGATGGACTATAGTTTCCTATACCTATAGATCCATAACAATCAATATCTCTTACATTAATATCATCAGTTATTAGAAGTTCAGTAGCACCAGATCTTCCATAAAAAGAAGATACCGCACTGGTAGGTCCAACAAGTGAGGATGAAAATCCAATATGTGTTATCTCAATTTCACTATTAATATTAGGAGCATCATCAAAACGAAGAGTAAGGTTCTGAGAAACTAATGTATATGCATTCTTATGCTGCACCAAACCATCGATGGTAACCATAATAGCGTGGTTATTTGGTGGTGCCTTTGTCATTACAAAGTCAGTTTGTACACCATCAGCAGTATACGTTTCAGAGAAGATCTCTGAACGATCCATATTATTAACTACAGAACTCTGTACCTGTCCAAAGAATACATCGTTAGTTGCAGGTGCTTCTGAAAAATAAATTCTATCTCCTTGTACCCAGAATGATCCAGGTGCAGCTTGTGAACTACCTGTATTAGGTTGTTGATAAACACCGTTCAAACTGACGCTAAGTTGCATCGTTTGACCAACTGTTACAGGATCATTATTTGTCGTACGCAATAAAAAATTATTTGTAGTCCCATCAAATTGAGATGAAATATCTTGGATCTCCTTGATCTTTGATACGTACGCTTCTGGATTAAGACCAAGATATGCCATTAGACTGATACCTCCATAATACTAGCAATGCAATCTAGGGAGCTAACAGTATCACATTTGACTAATATTTCATCACCTAATCCCACATCAACTTTAACTATTGAATCACCTGAAGTATGTGTAGTTGCTGTTGAGTTTGCTTGTGCTCTATCTATATTTACTGTAGTATCTCCAGCACCTGCTAAAGAAGTAACTTTCATAATCTCATTATTAATCTTGAGATAATCTCCAGTATTAATCTTTGGACCTGTGTTATCAGTAATAGTCATTGATACAACACTAGGAGATGCTATGTTAGCCGCCAAAGTGTCAGTAACCGATGGGGTCGAATCTCTATAACCGTCAGGGTTATATTCTAAAATAATCTTTTGTCCCTGCATAACTTCAAACGCTGATCCAGCAGGGATGGGAACGTTCTTTACAATCATCACCTGATCCTTTGGATATTCAGGATCGATGGAATAAGCTGGGTACCTATTAATCTGCACTTCAGCAATCACAGCAGTCTGTGTGGTATTTGCTAAGTTACATCCAATTACAACCGTCTGTTTCTCGGTTTGTGTACCAGTAAGTTCAACAGCATATATGATAGCTGCTGATGTTCCTACGTTTTGTTTGGAAGTTGAGGTAAATTTATTTGCCATTGTTAATTAACCGAGAGCGATAGCAAGTGCAGTAGCGTCAAGACCCGCTTCAACAGATACACCGACCTGTGCAGCAAGGGTATTCACCTCAGCCTGCAATTCGTTAATCGCATTAACGAGGTTTGCTTTGTTTTGAGTAGTGAGGTTAAGAAGATTACCAATGGTAATGTCCTTTATTTCGTTAATAGCAGCAACTATACTAGATTTAGATGTTGTGCTTAAACTAGAAAGAACACCAATAATAATGTCTTTTGTTTCATTAAGGGCAGCAACCAAACTGGTGTGATCAGCAATGTTTGCTGACAGACCTGCAAGGTTACCTACATCTTGATCAAGTTCATTTATTGCATTAACAATACTAGTTTTATCAGCAGTAGTCAGATTAGACAAACCTTTGATAATACTATCAGTAATGTAATTAACTGCTTCGACAACATTGTCTTTATCGTTAGCGGGAATTTCGCTAGTGATAGAAGCAATAGGACCAAGTTCTGTGTCTAATTCTAGCAGACAATCAGTGATAGTCTGAGCAACTAGATTGTTTGCTACAGACTGGGCAACGATTTTGCCAGAAAAATCACCATTGTCAACACCGATCTCGTTAATCTCGACACGTTGTTGTTCAAATGTAAAAGTTTTGTCTACTGTTCTTACTGGCATTAGACTTATGGGTTCTCGGTTTTATTTATACTAGGCAGTAATAAGTGATCTGAAGAATTTAACTGTGTTTACAGCATATACTGGTGTAAATACAATTTCAATATTTGCTCCATTGTACTGAGCAGTGATGGTACCTAGTCCACCCTGTGCAATACCACCTGAAGTCATAGTTGCATATTCCTCAACATATATGTCAGTTCCATCGTGAAGAATAAGAACTTCTTTTACCTGAGTATATGCACCTGATGTGCATTGAACCACATACTTTCCACTAGTGTAACTAGCGTGAGTAAATGAATCAATAACAGCAGCAGTGATAGCAGCAGTAGTTGCTGTTCCTGCATCCTGTCCGTGAATTTCCTTAACTGTAATTAAGGATCCACCAGCTGTATCATCATAACGAATCTTTTCATCTCCACCTAGACACATTCCCATTTTATCATTATCTGGACGGTAGAAACCATTGTCCTGATCCTGATAGAAACTGATACCAGGAATGGCCTCAGTACCGTCACCAGCACCAGTGAAACCAGACAGGTTAGTTAGTCCGTTACCATCTCCTATGAATGCAGTTGCTCCAACATTACCATTAACTTGTAGTATTTGAGCAAGAGCGTTGTTAGGATCCTGTCCAATACCAATTTTGTTATTAGTAGGATCACACTTGAATAATGCAACGTTAGAACCAGTTGGTTCGATAGTAACTACAGCACCATCGAACTTAACATACGAGTTAGCACCACCTACATCAATTGCTTCTGCATCTAGATTACCTTTAAGAGTACCTAGAGTATAAGTTAAGTCACCAGTAGTGATACCAGTGAAAGTACCAGTACCCAAGGCAAACTTATCTTCTGATTCATCAAATCCAATAAAACCATTATCTCCACTACCACGTTCAATAACTATACCAGCATCACCAGTTGGTGCACCAACAGTACCATTACCAAGCTCAATTAATTTATCACCAATTACAGTGTTGGTTGTAGAAACTGTAGTCGTACCACCAAGTACTGTAAGTTCACCGTTAATTACTACATTATTTGCAACTTCTAAATCTTGTGTTGGTGATCCAACTCCAATACCAACCTTACCTTCTCCAGTAACAACTAGAGCATCGGTTAATGAGTTGACATTAGTATTACTACTACCACCAGCAGGTGATGTCTTAATACGTAGATATCCACCTGAGGCAGAACCAGTAGATGCTCCACCTGAGATGATTAGATCAGATCCAGCAACGTCTGTACCACTAGCATCATCTCTACCAACCTTACCAGTAACAGATAGTGTAGTAGCTACAGATGCTGCATTGAAATTAAATGTACCAGTTCCAGCAATCTTTAAAGGTGTGACAGCACCATCCTGTATAACAGCAGTTCCAACAGCTTCTAGTCCACCAGTAGAACTTAGTTTCTGAACTGTAATACTGTTATCGGCTAGTTTTAATGTAGTGATTGCACCGTTTCTAATAGTAGAAGTGGTGACTGCCTGGGTACCAACTCCGCTATCTAGCTTCGAGTCACTAACCAGCCCATCGTTCAAACCAGTTCTTCTGATTCTTGTTAGAGCCATTGCTTTAGTCGATTCCTATGTGAGTATTTATAGTTTTGAAAGGACTTCTTTTAAAAGCCCCTTTATCTCATCCATTTCTTGCCTGAGACCTTGTAAGTCCTCGGCATTGCTTGTAGATTGAAGAGCAATCGCTCTTTGTCTCTTATAGGCCTCAAATGCTTTTCTATCGCTGTTAACAATAGCACCAGTAGATGCATCTCTATGCAAATCGGGATGTCCTGAAACTTTAGCACCAGGTAATTCACCCCAACTCATCGGTCTGCAAAATATCTTTCAAGCACTTGAAGTCTTTCATCCCATTGTGCAATTTCATTTATTTCAACTTCCATAGCACCTAGAATATCAGAATGTTCTCCGATACCCACTGGTGACTGTAGATATATTTCAAGGTTTGCCTTATGTTTTTCAATATTACCTTGGTAATAAGCACGTAAGGAGTTAATAGTATTAGATCTTGTAGACATAATTAGAAGGTTGCGATTGCACGAAGGTCTCTTATACGAGGAGGTAGAGCAGGGTTTCTACTCTTCATTATAATTTTAATTGCAAAAGAACTAAATTCTTTTAAGTTATCAATAGAATATTGATACTCTTTAAAGTCTGATTGTGATTCAGTAGTTGGAGAGAATCCAGTTCCACTGGTAGGTGTAACTTCTACATCAGGTGCACCAGAAATATTCTTCTTCTCAGAATAAGTAGGAATAGGATTAAAGTAAACCCAGTTAATATCCTTAAAGAATATCTGTTCAGATGAACGTTTAGTCTTGTACATCACTGTAACATCATCAATTTCTTGTAATGCTGCACTTAGAATTACATTAATTCCATTAGCAGGATTATCAATAGAAATTTCCTTTGTAACATATGTAGCTACGTTTGAAGAATTCTTCAAACGATCAGGAGTGTATAAGTATCCATAAGAATCGTATACTCTCTTGATTGATACTGGTACAAAGAATGTTTCGTTGAGAATTGCCATTCCACCCAAGAACGTTCCATCACCACTAGCACCTTTTCCAAAGAGATCTGAGGTATCAAAAGCAAATTCATTAGAAGTAAATGTCAATCTATAGTTTTCAGAATTCCAACGAACAACATTACCAGTCTTACCATCATCATTAGTTGCAAGTTTATCACCAGCCACTATATTAAAGTTTGCTAATGGTAATGAACCTCCAACATTTATTGGTCTTGTGAAACCATCAGATGTGGTACCACTATTACCATTTAGGTCTAAATTGTATGTGGCAGATCCACCAAATTCTAAAGGTTCATCAACAATAAATCCATCCCCTTCAGTAATTCTTACATATAATTGACCAATGGTCTGACCATTATCCCAATAAGATAAGATACCTCTAGTACCAGAGGTAAGACCTTTAACTGTTTGACCAGTACCACTTGTTACATCTATAGCATTAACACTACCTAAAGTTGCAGGAGATCCAGCACTATCTTTTAATTGAAGAAGTACTGTCTTATGAAGTTCTACATCTTGTACCTTTCTACCATATCTATCCTCAGTACCTTCAGCAGATTCAACACGGTTTGTAGTTAAAATTGCCTTAGGATTCTTAAGGCTTATGATGGGTGAAAGATTAGCATTGTTAGTGCTAAGAGTTGCACTAAGGGTAAAACTCTTGTTGTTGTTGAGTCTAGAGGCGAATAATTTTTCATTGAGTTTAGATGCGACTACTCTTTGTGTCGGGAAGAAGTATTCCTTATTCAAAATAACGGGTAAAGCTTTATCTAAAGTATAGTCAACAGTTTCTACATCAGAATCAATTGGTTTAACCATTGCTGTAGTTACTGTAGTTGCCAATGTTGTAGATGGGAAGTCAAGAGAATCAACTTTAACATATGCCTTTTCAAACTTACTTTGACCTAAGGCCTTAGCATTACTACCACCACCAATTACACTACCACCTGCAACAGTAGACATTCCAACAGTATAGAAATCAAGGCCTGTATTCAATACAGAAAGTATTTGACGATTTAATGCAGTAGTAGAATATCCACCAACAGATGTACAATCCTTAAGTGCCACATAAGATCCAACATTTAAACCGTGGTTCTTATGCAGAACTTTAACAACTTTATTGTTAGCAGCAAAGAGTTTACTAGATGTAGTATTAGCACCACCATTATTAGTTTCCAAAGGATTTAATATTAATGGATTGTATCCAGAATCTCTATTAATTAAATTGATAGTACCAACTTCTGAAGTATCAAACTGTGCTCTATAAAGATCAAACTTCAGATCTTCATACTGATTTTCTGTCCATAGATTAGAGTTTTGAGACTTAAATAATGATCCAAGTAAAGGTTGAGTTGTAACTGTAGAGTTAGAATTAATCTCTGTTTCACCTAACCTAGAAAGGAATGTATGGTAAATAGTACTCTGAGATTCTATAATAACAGCATACTCTCTATCATTTTCTAAGTATACTGGGTATTGGAATTTAAATTTAGTTGGGACTAATGCTTTATCTGAAGTAGCAACACCCATTCTTACAGAAGGTTTTGTTATCTTGAGAACAGCTCTTGCTCTAGCAATTAGAGTTCCACTACCAACTATCAATACACTAGGTGCAGTTGTATATTCACTACCACCTAAAGTAGGAGTAATTTCATATACTTTTTGATCTGTGATTTGAGGAATAGCAGTTGAAGTAACACCGCCAGGTAACTGAGGAGATTCGATTGTTACTGTTGTAGATCCTGGATATCCATCACCCATATCATCAACTAAAATCTCAGAAACATATCCAGAGTCAAGAACGATCTGCATATTAACAATGTCGTCACCAGATCTTGAGTTATTTGCAACAGTTAATGAAGTTATTACTAAAGGTTCACCAGGTATGAAGTCTTCCTTGTTGTGATCTCCTAAGATCAAAGTATAAACCTGTGATGTACCTAAAGTATAGGTGTCATTAACAACAGGTACTGGTTGATTCTGAGAATCGAGTACACCAATTAATGGTCCTTGAGCATTAGAAGTATCACCCTCAATAATTTCATTCTTAATTAATGTATGACTACCACTAGTAATAACTCTTATATAAGTGCTACTATCCATTGTGGAAATAGAACCAGGAATAACATTCTTGGTAGGCCTACCAGCAATAGTATCTGTTAACTTAACAGTTACTGGTAATGTAACATCTTTTGCTGAGAAATATAGATCAATAGATGATGCCATAACACCACCATCGAAACTTTCAACACGGAATGTTTGTGCTAAAGGATCCGATACACTAATAGCAGGATTTAAAATATTTTCTGTATACTGAGTACCATCTACTTTATCGGAAGTATCTAAACCTTCTAAAGCAATAATATCATTAGGAGCAGGTTCTTTTAAAGCAGATGCTTTAAATGTTACTATAGCAAAAGTTTCTGGATCTGCTGCATTAGTATTGCTACTAGTGAATTTAATCTTCTTATCACCCAATGGGAAACGCAATCCTGGAGCATTAGCATCAAAAGATAATGCTGAAATATCATCTTCATATCCAGTTCCCTTGGCTGGTTTTCTTCCTGAAGAAAGGAATAATATACCAGTTGCACTACCAGTATCATCAGTAACTAGAGTATCACCCCAGTTTCTAAGAGATGATCCAGGACTTCCAGAATAATTTCTATCTGGTACTAAGTAATCAGAAACATCCAATCCATCTATGAAAGGATAAATCCTAGTATTAGGCTTCATCCTACGAAGATGGAATTCAATATACTGCTCTTTAATGTATAAAGTTATAGCAGTACTTAAAGTCTTTTCTCCTATAGTAGTAGATGATTGCTGAAGTGGAATCTCAGTATTTTGTGCAGCAATATTAGAACTACTATTTGTAGAGGCCAATACAACTTCTGATTCTGGTAAATCTGGTGCGTCAGAACTTAATGAATTGACATTACTGAATTCGGAATCATTACCACATACTGCAATCTGAGTAATATTATGAATTTGAGATAGAGCATTCTCTCCATCTTCATAGATTTCTAGAGGATCTAATGTCTGATTATCGTTGTTATTAACAGATGGAAGAGCATCTTCATCAAACCAAGGATCAACATTAGGAGTAATTTCTGCTATTCCTTTGTAGTTGAAAATAAGGAATGGATTTACAGCAGTAGTATTTGTAGCAAAGATGTTCTGACAGAGAATAGATTCTGTGAATGGAAGAGTTACTACACCGTGATTAACAACATACTTCGATAAAGTACGTGCAGTCTCGGAGGAATCCGCTTCCATTAAAGAAACAGTTGTCTCTTTAGATTCTGGTCTTAAAGTACCACGTGTTAAATCTAATGATGCTTTATAATCAACAGAATTGATATGAGATAAACTAAAGCTTTCAAAGTTATCAACTACAAAACCAGATTTAAATCTGTCCATTCCAGTAGCGATGTCTTTAATTTGTGTATTTAAAGCACCCTGTTCTAGAACAGAAAGCATAGTATATCTTTCTAAACGTTCAACCTTCTTCTCCAATTTAGTGATATCACGCATCGTGAATCGCTTATTTTCTATTGGGAAGGTTTTAATCTTCTTAGTGTTATCAGTGTAAGCAGGGATATAAATCTTAAATACTTTAATAGCCTCATCTACAGTCTCAGCAGACTGTGGGTTTGTAGATCCTGCACCCTTCTTGACAATAAAGGTACCATCTTTTTTCAAATAAACGGTATCGATACGATCAACATAATAACTATATGAACAAGAGAAAGTATATGGAGTTCCAATACTAGTTTTAGTGTCGGAAGGAAGAGCAGCACTAACACCACCTTGAGTAAACACTTCCGAAATATTGGAGTTATTATCCATTACAGAAGCGTTAACATAACCAGGAATCTGAGCTGAAGTTCCAACTAAAGGACGGAAATCAATTAGATCACCAAGACTCTTTTTACCGTGTACAAGTGAAGTAAAGGATGGTATCTCATCATACGACACACCATTTTCGTGTAGATAAGAATCAACTGTAAAGAAATCACCTTCTGAATGCTGGAAATAGTCAAAACCAATAACCATTGTACCAGTTGGAGTTCTTACACCAGGTTTTCTAACTAAGGTTGCAGTATCGTATAAGTTATCTCTTTGACCATCATCAAATAAGAAGAGGTCTGTGATATTTGTACCAGTATTTCCTAGTAAGTCACCATTTTCATCGACTGTAGGTGCAATTCCAGGAGTACCCTCATACACATAGCGTAGCTTATATACATCAGAGTATGATTTAACTTGGCCTGTAGGATTATCATAATCATCACCTCTTAAAGGAATAATGTCGTTATCTATATCAGCATTAATAGAAATTCTCTTATTGATAACAGATGACTTAAGTTTTGGCTTAGCCTTAGAGGTTTCTATAGTTGCAGTAAGTTTCAACTTCATACCTGTTAGTTGAAGTCCACCAGATTGGAAGAAGTAATTAAGTGGAAGCTTAACAGTTAATGCACCAGCATTATTATTGGATGCTCCACTAGTAACAGATACCATAGAAGAATCTATGTACAAGATATCTCCTTGTGATACATCATCTCCATTTGTACCACCGTATTTTATCCCACTACCAGTTCCTAAAGTATATACTTCAAGAACATAATCTTCTGGACTAAATGGAGCAAATTGCTGCTGACCATAATCTAATTGTGCAGCAATACTAACTGTATTATCAACACCGTCAATAGTTACACTTTCAATAAACTGTTTTCTAGAATAGTAAGTAATACCACTATCATCATCACTCTTAATTGTTCCAGCAATTTTTGAATTTGGTAGAGGAATTACAAGTGTTGCTTTACCAGAATTTTCAATTTTAGCTCTAACACGTGTCACGGTATTAGATGAAAATCCTCTACATAAACGTTGCTTTAAGTATATACGAGCAGGATTATCTGTTGCTGGATCACATACTTTAGCAACTTCATACTTATAAGTCTTACCACTTATAGTAATTTGAATAAGATCATCTTCAACCAAATCAGTAGATGGCCTTGCACCGTAGTTTGTTGCCTCGATATAATCACAATCTGCTGTACCAGACCACTGTAAATTATTAGTAATTGTGTACAGATCTGTAGTATCAGAATCTGAGAATTGAATATCACCAGTTAATTTCTTATCACTTTGACTTCCGTGTGTCATACCAAGGGAACGGACATCTTCTATACCATAAGTCTGAATGACATCCTTGAATAATACAGCTCTTACATAAGCATCTGGATCACTACCACTATGAGTTCCACTATCAGAAACTGAACATATAGGAGGTACATCAAATCTATCAAGAATCTGTCTGTATCCTAGATCAGTGAATCTTACCTTCTGAATATAATTCGTTTGTCCATTTATACCATTTGCAGGTGCAGAAGTACAAGTAATATAGTTACTTTGATATTTTCTATTACCAATCTTTAAAGATATATCCTGTGCAGTGGCAGCATAATTTGATCCACCATAAGGAACAGTAAAGTGACTAATGCGTCCATTTACTGCTATAACAGCTGTCTTCGTACTATCATCTGCATCATATATTTCTTCTCCTTCAACAAAAGAACCAATTACTTTAGATAAAGTAAGAACTGTTCCGTAAGATAAGGTAGCAATTGATGGATCATTATTACCCACAGAAAGACCACCTTCTACAACAGCAGTACTACCACTAATAGAACCAATAACGTTAGCTCCTGTATCAAAAGCGTGATTTCCTACTAATTTAATTCTTGTAAATAAGATTGGGTTTGTATATGACAAATCAAATGTGCAATCTTGATTGCTTTTAGAAGAAATTACATTCTTTGTTTTATCAAATCCATTAGGCTTATTTCTAAATTTAAAATCTCTTGCAATTGCACGACCAATGATAGGTGACATTGGCATTGTGTAATCAATAATACAACCATATACTATACTACCATTAGAAGTTGAGTATATCATACAGGTGTTTACGTTTGCAGCTGTACCACCAATCGTTACATCTGCTTCACAAGGGCCTTGTGCTTGTTGTGCTATATGAATATTAGTAAGAGTCTTAATCGGACCTCTAAGAATTAACTCCTGCACAACGTGGGGTACAGAACCTGGATTCATAGAACTATCTTCTGCCCAAGCTGTTAATCCTTTAACATCATCTTTAAATGCTACGTTTGTACGACCAGCAATTACCTCTACTGGTGAATGGTTGGCTCCATCCCAAACATACATTGTCTTTGCAGCACCAGTTTTCAACGTTGTGAATACTACATCAGTAATACTAGCAATAGGATCTGCTGTAATTGCTACACCACTAGTAGTACTAGTACCTTGATATACCCAGATGCTCATTACAGCATCTTCGTTAGCGTAAGTTGTTCCTCTATATGTGTTTGTTGAAAATACCTTTGACTCCGTAGTATCTTCTGCTTCGACATATGATCCGTTTATTACATTTTCACCATCAGGATTAGTTCCAAAATGAGAATCGATATACTTACGGTATAGATCTATCTTTTTAAATGGAGTAGCTTCACCATCAGGAGTGGAACTAATAGGAACAGTACCTTTTACAGAACGAAGAGGAATACGAGATAAAGGAGATCCATATATTCTAGTATTTTGTCTATCTTGTGTTGCTTTGGCTTTATCTAAATCTATGTACTTAGGATCTGTATTTTCTACTTCATAACCACGAATATATGCTTTACCTGGACCTACATTCAATACTAACTTATCAGCAGCTTCATCTGTAGTAAAACCATTAACTAAACCATCAGCATCAACATCATAGAATCCAGCACCATTTTTATTGTAATATTCCTTAATATCTGATGTAAATGGCTTGACAACATAGTCTCCAGATTCATCATACGTTCTACGTGCTAATATTTCTTCTATCTGACTAGGAGCAGTTTGCTTAATCTGTCTCTGTATTCTACCTTGTTGGAGATATAGTAACTGTACAAAATTCTTATTTGAAGGAGAATCAACATCAAACTTCTCTAGTTGGAGAGTAATCTTTAATCTATGTGCACCTGGTGCAGAGAAATTAGAATATCCCTGTGCATTATCCTTAAGAGATACATCGTCTTCAGGAGTAATGATTGTTTCTGTAATGGTCCAACCAACCTTATATGAAGTATCAGTAGCATACTTCGCTAAAATCAATGTCTGAGCGTCGTTTTGAACGAAATGACCATTGATAAAGTAAATACCTCTTTGGACGTTTACAGCAGATCCATAACCCATTGCAGGACTACTTGAAGGTTTGATGCCATCAGAACCTACAACTAGAGTGGGATTATTGTCTGTAGTTTCGTTTTCTAACTTAAGTGACTCCCCTTGACGGAATCTACTATCTGAATTATCAGAACCTGAACTGATATACTTAACAAAAACGGTATCAGAATCTAGAGTCGTTTCGTATGAATAGTTATCAATAAATGCCTTAACACCAGAAGTCTGGCCGACCATAACCTTGCCAACCAACTGAGAAATGTCGTATTTAACGAAGTTAATTTCACCATCAACATTCTGAGCAATTTGAGAGACGCTACTTAACTTAACATATTCATAAGTATCCGAATAAGATACTTCACCAGGGATCACCATCTGACCCTGTTTAAACATACTATTACCAACCGACTCAAGTTGCCCCTGCAACATTGACTGTAGTTGGGTTAGTTCTCTGGCTTGGATAGAATATCCTGGACGGAATAGAATCCTATAGAAATTCTTCCCCGCATCAAAGTCGTCGAAATACGGGGTTCTATTCAGGTTGGTATTTTGTGGCATCTCTTAAGACTCTTTAATTAGAACTCAACTACGAGCTTGATATCTTCAATCTGGTCAGAAGCACGAGAGATAGCACGACGGTTCTCAATGTAAATGATATCGCCTGAGTTTTTCGCAATCTCTGCATTAGAAGCACCGCTTGCAAAAACTACACCGCCATCTGTCTGTCCACCAGGTGTATTATATGAACTATTTACCGTAGCAGTAGAAAGTGATCCTGCACCAGAAACAACATCAGCTGTGTTGGTAAATGGGTAAACAACGCCATTATGTGTATGACGATCAGGAGACTGGAAGTATTTAAGGATGTTGTATGTTACACCATCAACAGTTCCCTTCCAAGAAACAACTGTACCCTTAGCAGTTACCGATGAACCACCAGAAGTATATGTCTGTGAAATCTCTTCATCAACGAAGAAATCACCAGAAGGACTCTGAACCTTCAATGCAGGAGTTGCACTTAAGTTATCAGCAGTTGCAAAGTCTGTAGTACCGAAGTTGTATGGGTCACGAAGTAGACCAATACGACGGAAGTCATTATCTGTTGGGAAGTCACCTTCTCCTTCATCATAGGTCAAACGAGTGTTGACCATAACTCTTTTACCACCCAATTCTTCTACAGGGTCAGCACCGTGTCCACCTTGAGGAGGAATGATAACTTCTACAGCACCACCAGTTGCGTCACTGTTAGCGTCAATATCAGATCCAGTTGTTAATCCACTATCACTATAAACATCTCCAAAGTTGATAGATGCATATGTGTATCCAGTACCAGCAGCCTGTAGACTTGCCTCAACAATAGAACCAGAATCAACTACAAGTTTTGCAATACCAGCAGAACCATCACCCTTAATTGGAGTGTAGTAAGTACCAGCATCATAGTTAGAACCTGAATCGGTAATAAGAATCGTATCTATAGCACCGTTAACAGCAGCAGAAGTAACAGCAGTTTCTTCAATAATTGGAAGGAAGTCAGTTGACAAGAACTTCAATACGCTGTCAGTAGGGATAGTATACATATACTTCCATACATATGGACGCTTACCATCTGTTCTGAATCCTGGGTTACCAGCATCTTCTGGTTCGATAAAGACACCAGAGATAGACTGAACCTTAGTAGGTTCTGTAACTGATACTACACCGTTAGGATCTGTAGGAGTTTGACCATTATATAAACACTTAAAGACCTCATAGTTGCTATTCATCACATAGAATGTAGAAGCAAATAATGAGGTAGCACCAGTAGCAGCAGTCTTAGAACTAGAATAATCGGGCTTGTACATATCGTACACTGTGTTAGCACCGAAATTATAACGCTTAACCACGAATGTTAAATCATCTTTCTTAACTCTTTTAAGAGAGATCATATCATCGTAGATCTCGAACTTCTCTTCTTGAGAGTCAAAAGGTGATGTAGGAACGTTCTCAGATCCAGTCCTCCACACACCAGCCTTACCAGTAGCACCACTTGCATTACCAGTAACAGTAGTACCAGCAACGAAATTAGAGTTCTGACCTAGTGTACCATTTACACCAGATAATAGGACAGAATTTGGAAATACTTTTTCGACTGTACCATATACAGAAGCACCACCAGGATATGAAGTACCTTGATATACAACCTCACCTACTTGAAAGGTGTTGTTGATTGCATAAAGTTCAAGATATGCTTTCCATTCTTGGGGTCTTCCAATAAAGAAGTAGAGTCTTGTACGTTGTGTACCTGCCTCAGCTGCTGCTTCTTCAGCAGGAGTGGAGGTTGTGGGTTCAGATAATGCCTCGACGAACTGTTGGGCATTATGTATCCTGAACAGATCAGTGATAATAGCAGACATTGTTTTCTAAAAGTGTTTCTGAGACTGGATCCGAAAGTTATTTATATTTATAGATCTAAATCTGCGGTGATTATATAGTCACCTGCGACATAGGAGTCAGTATTGGCATCATTAAACCACATCAACCTGACACCATATTGATCTGATGTCATATTTGTAGAATCATCCATAGAGATACGGATTATCGTTGTGGCAGTTTGAGCAGTGGCTGAGATATTGTGGGTTACTGTACGCCAATCATCAAACGTAGAGTCTGAATAAGTCGCAACTGACCCAATATCATTGAATGTAGTTCCACCATCTATACTGTAACTCAGCATCAAATCGTTTATTCCAGCAGAAGGTGTATTACCACCATTGCTACCGTTACCACGAATCGCACTAAATGTTACCGTATTGTATGTAGTCAAGTCAGTAGGAGCAAATGTTGCGGATCTAGCTCCACTTGCACCTGAGAATAAGAGATAATTGATGTTGGAAGCAAAACCTCCTGTGCCTGTACCTGTACCACCTGCAACGACTGATGCCCCTACATTAGTAGTACCGAAATCATAAGCACTAAATCCTTTTTCGACTACACCTATTGGATTGACACGTGTACACCCAACAAAACGATCGGCAAATGCTTGTGTATACGTAATCTTCTCTCTCTTATCTTGATCACTGGCACTTCCAATAATTAAACTACCTCCACTAGCAGGGAATCCAGCAGTAGATGTAACAAGTAAAGTATCTGTACCATTTGGATTATCCAAAGCAGGATACTTTAAAGTTGTACCAAAATGTATTTTTGATCCTTGCATAAAGTTGAAGTCATTGGTATCACCAGGAGCTACAACTTTAGAACCAGCAATTTCAGCATTTTCAAAATCACCAACGGCAAGGGTAGGATAGAAATCAGAGAAGAATCCAATAGTCATATCACCCATAACGTAGTTAATAGTATTTCCTTTACCATCCACATAAGAACCAGTGTTATTAGTGGTACTTTGAGGTTGGATTTCAAACTTGAAGCTTTCTAGGTACTCTAGATGAGGACCAAGAAGGCCAGGACTGAATGTATCCTTACCAATCAATGAATCACCTAAATTACCAGCCTGTCTCTCAAGACAACCTGACTGAGCACTAATCTTAGTTTCTGTCTTCTTATATTTCGATAAAGCAACTGACACACCTTGTACACCACCAGTACACTGAGTTTGTGTAACTTTAGTTCCTTTATGATCACATTTAAGATCTGCTGGTCCTAATTCAAATAGAATTTGTGGTTGACGTTTTGTGGTAATATCACTCAGAGGAAGAATCTTTCTAATGATAACTCTAGGATCAGAAGTCCTATTAATCAGATATGAAGGACTACCAGCATTACCAAATACCAATGTGGTACCAAGAGGTAGCATTGATCTCCATTGAGGAGCAGAACCACCTTTGAAGATAGTGTCGATATATGATCTAAGACCACAACGAAGATCTATCTGTCTGTTAATACCGAAAGTAGTAAGGTTCTTAATATTAATAGGATCCTTACGAATAACGAAATATCCTCTAGTAAATAAAACTTGAGGTGGTACTTTATATCCCGATCCTGATGAAATAATTTCAATATCACTTACTTCACCTCTAGTAACGATAGCATTTGCACGTGCACCACCACCTGTAGGTGATCCAATAGCAACACCATTTTCATCAAGTAAAGAAGCACTACGGAAAACTAGTACTGGTGGTTCACGATAATTCTTGGAAATTTGATCTTCTAAATCATCTGAGTATATTGATGAAGTATAACCATATTCTTGTGATATGTTATTAGCACTTGCATTAGCAGGTATAAATGCTCCACCAAGACGATCTTCACCTTTATTCAATACATTATCATTTCTCCAGTTAAACTGATTATCAAAGTAAGTACTGTTATCTCTCTTAGAAACAACAAGACTATTAACACCACCTGGTTTTAGATATTGAAGACCAATAGATTCAGTACCAACAGTACCATCAATATAAATTTTTTCACCTGGACGGAAATTAGCCTCTACTGGATCAGTGTAAGGATTGCCATCTAGGTAGTTACTATACAATTCTACAGTCTTTCTAGCAGGAACGTAGTTCTTAACTGTAGCCTGCCATACTATAGCAGAACTAGTATTATTCTGATCAGCATACTGAACCAGAATATCGCCTGGTAAATATTCCTGATTTAACTGTCTACTAGAAACAAGTGTGTGGTATCTTAATTCTGCGTCAATACGAGCAACAGCTTGTCCACCATCACCCTCAATCTGTCCAGAGTAAGGACCAACGTTAACCACAACTTCATACTCATAAGATCTAAAGAATGATCCAACGGTAGTATCACTGTCATAACCAGAGGTTACAAGTGCTTCTCTAGCAGCACGTATGATTGAACGTGTATCTGCCTCACCGTCGATTTGAATAAGATCTCCTGGTTTCAAATTAGATTCTAATCTATCTTGTCTATTAAATAATCTTTCTCTAAGATCAACGTTAACTAGTTCTTCTACTGCTGTAACATTAGCATCAAGTAAAGAAGCACTAGCTCCTCTATCTCTCGTGATACTTATAGTACCACCTTCCCAGTTAACTTTCTGTGCTGTAACACCTTCGACGAATATAAGGTTCCTAGAACCAGGTTCCCAGTTCTGCTTATAAATTCTACCTCTAGCATACGAATACTCATAGGTATGTGCATTAGAACTAGCATCAGTTGATACCCAACAATCAGCACCTTCAACAGGAATGATAACCTGTGTATCTAAAGTTAACTTGAAGAACTTCTTAAATGTGCCAGGTGGCTCAATATTATATCCTAAGAGAATACGTTCTGGATCTAAACCAAAGTAGTACAGAATGAAGCAAGCAGATCCTGTTGAAGGAGGTTCATTGAAAATTACATAGTTATCTTCTATCCTATACGCTACTTTATTTTGCTGAATAACGCCGTTCAATATAATTACAATATTTTGATTTCTTTCTGCATAGAAAGGAACACCACTACGTTCTAATTCAAATATAGTCTGAGCACTATTAAACTGAGGTTCAATAGAATCTAACTTGTAGTACTTACCGTGCTTATATCCGAAGAACAGTTGTTGAATACCTGGAGCAATAACATCAGTACTAGTAGAAGTAACAGTAGTTAAAGTAGCTTCACTTTGAACATCTTCACCAGCAAGAAATTCCTTCTCAGTCATTTCTACCTGAATCTTATTAGGATTAGGGAAGTCCTGAGTTATCGTCATTAGATAGTTGTTGTTATTAAAAGCAGTCTCCTTAATAGTTGTAGTAACTATACTAAACAACGTATTGATAGCGGATTCAACTTGAGCACACTGAGGAAGTGAATCAACAGTAATAGTAAGATCTCTATTAGCAGTTAAAGTACTATGAACAATAGGCCATCTTTCTGGAATAGTTCTTGCTACATTGGCTTCAAATGTAGTTGGAGATTGTACTGCATCCTCGATTAAAGTAACAAATGTATTAACAGCAGATTCTACAGCAGCACATTCATTAGATTCCTTAGTGATAGAGGGATCTTTAACTTGTGTCAAACCGTGAGATCCAACTGCATTAACAGTATTACTACGTATTACGTTTGCAAGAATAGTCTTTAAATGTCCCATTACATTTAAGACTTCTGGTATTTGGTGTTGAATATGCTCTAAATATCCACTTCTATCAATGAATAAATCAGCAGCATCCCATACCCTGTTATTACCACCATACTTAAGGTTCCATACAATAGCCTTAAGAATGTCTTTAACGTCATCGACACAATCACCAAGTGCATCGTGTGAAGAAGCACGAGGATAGGTATGGACAGTTTCGTGATTATCCATTGAACAAGTCAATGAAAGAGCATCACGGAAGAACTTAAATCCAGTTCCTCTAGACAATCTATGTTCTCCAATATCCATTATCAAATCACCTGTAATAGGATCATATCTACCTACAGTTGGTTCGTATGCTAATGGAAGTGATTTACCTACAAATAATGTAATTGTACCAGCACCAGCATCTACTGATTGTAGACTTAATGTTCTACCATATGCAGGATCAGTAGGTCTAGGATAAGAATGAGGAGTCTCATTTGCATCCATCTGACATCTCATTACAAGAGCATTAGGATCTATTGTGATGGTATTAGAAGTAGTTAAACTATGTCCACCAATTGTAAGAACAAGAATACCAGTGTCGGGTGCAAATGTTGCATTAGTTGGAGTAAACTTAGCACCTGTATTAGCAGTAATTGAATTAGTTAATGCTCTATCAAATGTATGCTGATAATCACCACCTGTCAGAATTACTGCTCTCTTAACACTATTTGGTAATGAACCTTGATATACGTGAGTAGTAACGTTACTTGAAGGTACTGTAGTATTAACTTGTACTTGGAATGTATCACTTGTCTTATTCATTACCTTCAACCAAGAACCAGATGCAGGATCTTTCTTGTGCTCAATACCATCAGTCATAGCCTGATTTGCTACGAAACTATGTGCTGTGGTGTTAGTAGAAGGAATAATATCTAATACAGTAACATCGAATGTTTGTCCTGAAGCATTAGAAATTTCTAACCACTTATTACTTGGGTAATCCGTATACCTAGGATATGAGTGTTGTGTCTGATTCGTGTCTTCTGTACAAGTAAATGTAAGTGCACCATCTTTAAATCTAATCCAATCACCATCAGATAAGTTGTGTGTAACACCAACATCTACTGTTAGTACACCTGTACTACCATCATATAAAGTACCATTACCAGCAGTAAAGGAATCAGTTATCGCTCTAGGATATGCGTGATCATCAGCCTGTCCATTTTCATCACAACGGAATATAACAGCACCGTCAGCAAATTGTACATAATCTCCATTATCAAACCCGTGACTGGTGATAGTGACTTCCATAATACCCGTTGATGGGGTATAAGTTGCATTAGTTGGTGTCTGACCTACCTGAGGTGAGAATAGATGAGGAGTTGTATTTGAAGATTTACCAACGTTTGTTACAATAACACCATCTTGCTTAACAATACCATTTACAAGAGCAGAAACAAATGTGTGAACGGTCTCGTTAGTAGAAGGTAAAGTCTCTAAACATTGTATGTCAAAAGTATCAGGTGTAACATTTGATACAGATATCCACTTATCACTAATAGGATCTGTTGCCCTAGGATATGGGTGCCTGGTTAAGTTACCATCTTCCGCACAAGTAAAGGTTAATGATCCATCTGCAATCTTAATCTTATCTCCACTTGTTAGTCCGTGACCTTGAGATGTAATGCATAAAGGACCAGCACCTTGGAATGTATGAGGAACATTATGACTAATAACACCTTGACCACCATTAACATTAACAGTTACACTAGTATCATCTACTTTAAGGATTGGTAGGAATACATCATAAGCATAATCAGCACCACTTGTAGTATTAGCACCTACTGCTCTAGGATATGTCTTGGTTTGAGTTACGCCATTGTACTCACAACTGAATGATAGTGAGTTAGCAGTGATCTTAATACTATCGTAAGTAGTAAGATTATGACCAGCACCTAAAGTTATTTGCATATCACCAGATGCAGGACTATATGCAGCATCTGATGGTGTAAATTGGAGAGTAGGTACTGTTAGAGTTACTATTCCAGTATCAGGAGCATATGCAGCATTGGTAGCAGTAAGAGGAGTACCTTCATACTTGATATAAGCAGCATCATCATAATATGGATCAGCTATAGTACCAACACCAACTTCTATTGGTGCAGATGATCCTTGGAATGTATGAGTATAATTACCACCACTAATTAATGCACCAGCAGTAGCACTTATGAATGTATGAGCAGAATTAACACTAATAGCACCTTGGCCACCATTAACGTTAAGTGTAATAGTAGTTCCAGTTGCTGATGTAATCTCTAATGGAGTATCGTAAGCATAATCAGCACCACTAGATGTCCCTGCTCCAGTTGCTCTTGGATATGTGCTTTGACTAGTAGCTGATGCTATACCAACGTTACAAGAAACTGTAGTTCCTGTTACAGCAGTAATTGCTATTGCTTGGTTATATGCAGGGTCAGTCGTTCTTGGATATGGATGATCAGTAGCGTGATTATCTGCATCACAAGTAAAGGTTACCTTACCAGCACCAATTGTAATTGTGTCACTAGTTGTGTAGCTATGACCACCGATAGTTAATTCTAATATACCTGTTGTTGGATCGTAATCAGCGTCAGTTATATCTTCTTGAGTACCAGCAATTGTAACTGCATTTGTTACTGTACCACCGCTATAAATGTGAGTTCCAACAGCAGCAGGACACTCAAAAGTTAATGAATCTGTAGCAAGTTTAATACTTGTACCTGTAGATAAATTATGAGAACCAATGGTTAATACCATATCACCCGATGTAGGGTTATATGTAGCATTTGATACATCATAATTTACAATAGGTGATGCACCCACATCAATAGTAAATGTTCCACCTGACTGGTCTACAGATTTAATTTGAACTGTTTCACCACTAATAGGATCGGATGAACGTGGGTAGGTTTTATTACCAGAACCCATTGTACAACTGAATATTAATGAATTATCTGGGATTCTAACAAATTGACCAGTAGTGTAAGAATGAGCTCCAATATTCAATTCTAGAATACCTGTTGCTGGTGTATAAGTAGCATCACTAACAGTTTGTAATGTACCAGTAGCCATTCTTGCTACTGCTTCTTCAGCAACGAAAATCTTGTTATCTGATATTAGTTTTGCAGCATCAATAAAGGTATTTGCTACAGGGTTGTCGATATTGTAAGGATCAGCATATACACCAATTGAATTTTGTGTTGTTTCTACAAATGTATGTGTATAGTTACCACCAGAAATAATAGCATCGTTAGCAGCACTAATAAATCTGTGAGTGTAACCTCCACCACTAATTACTGCTCCAGGAAGTGATCCAAGATAGGTATGTGGAGTTACATTGGTAGAAGGAGCTGTATTCAATACGTTAATGGTAATAGTACCAGCACCTTGATCAGAGGCCTTGATATTAATTGCAGTATCGTGGAATGGATCTTTCTTCTTACTAATACCATCAGCAACTGCTGAAACAAATACGTGAGTATTAGTATTTGTGGAAGGAATTGCATCTAAAACAGTAACTTCAAATACTGTAGTATCAGCCTGAGTGTTGGAAACCTTTAACCATCTATCGTGTGGATAATCCGTTTCTCTAGGATATGTTTTTGTCTGACCACCAGATGCAGCACCAACATTAACTGTGATAGTACCAGCACCTTGATCTACAGCATCAATTGCAATTGCTGTATTATAAGCAGGATCTCCAATACGAGGATATGTGTGAGTAGTAGCATTACTGTCTGCATCACAAGTAAATGCTATAGCGTTTGCAGCAATTAATACAGTATCGCTGGTTGATAGAGTATGAGTTCCAATTGTAAGAACCATTTCTCCATTAGAAGAATTATAATTTGCACCAATGACATTGTAGTTAGTTCCACCAGAAGAAAGTGCATCAATAGAAGTTCCACCAACATATGTGTGGTTTGTAGTACCATAATCACAACTAAGTGATAATGAACCATCAGCAAATTTAATCCAATCACCATCTACTAATCCGTGGTCACCAGTTGTGGTAACACTCATAATACCTGTTGTTGGATTATATGTTGTGCCAGTAGTTGCGGTTAATGGAACTGTAGCTGTTCTAGGATATGAATATGTTCCACTACCTTCTGTACAACTAAAGGTTATAGAAGCATCTCTTAACTTAATACTTTCGTTTGTGTTTAAACTATGTGTACCAATAGTTAGAACCATATCACCCGTCTGAGGGTCATATTGAGCATCACTAACATTATGATTTACTAAAGGAGAAGAACCAACTTGAAGTGTAATCTTACCCTTTTCTAACTCGATAGCATTAGGTACTGAACTTACGTAAGTATGTGCATCAGTGTTAGTAGAAGGAATTGTATCTAATACTGATATATCAAATGTATTAGTTTGTACATTTGAAATTGGCATAAACTTACCACTAATAGCATCAGTAGGACGTGGATATGCAGAACCAGGAGAACTTACACCAACATCAACTGTAATAGTTGTGCTACCTACTGCTTTAATTCCAATTGCTTTGTTGTATACAGGATCAGTAGAACGTGGATATGAATGATCAGAACCAAAGTTGTCTAGATCACATTGGAAAGTTAATGATCCAGCAGCAATAGTAATTGTATCTACAAGTGTAAGATTATGTCCAGCACCAATAGTTAATATTAAATCACCAGTGCTAGGAGTATACTGAGCATTGGTGACATCCATTTGAGAACCACCTGTGACAGTTATAGCATTGGTTGCTGTTCCACCTGTATAGTTGTGAGTTCCACCACCATAGGTACAACTAAATGTTATTCCACCATCAGCAATTTTAACTTTATCTCCATTCTCAAATCCGTGATCTGGAACGGTAACAGTCATAATACCTGTAGTACCACTATAAACTGCACCAGTAGCAGTATGGAAAGTAGATCCAGTACTTACGATATTAACAGCAGTATCAAAGTAAGGATCGGTTGTTCTAGGATAAGTCTTGACTGTAGCCTGATCATCCATCTCACAACTGAATGATAGTGAGTTAGGAGCAATCTTAACAGCAGTATTTGGTTTAAGGTTATGAGATCCAATAGTTAATTCTAATAAACCTGTAACAGGATCATAGGAACCATCAGTAGGAGTATGAGTAATATTAGTTGTAGCACCTACATTAACAGTAACATCATCACCTGTCACATTTGTAATGGCCAAAGTTGACCTGTAAGCAGGATCACCCTGTCTTGGATAAGTCTTATCGCCAGTTCCCATTGTGCAACTAAATTTTAGTGCATTATCAGCAATGGTTATGAAATCTTCTGTAGTAAGCTCGTGATTTGGTATAGTTAGTACAAATGTACCATTAGCAGGAGTGTATACTGCATTAGAAGGTGTTAGACTGAAGTTAGATGTTGCTGCTCTCTGATAATCATATAGATTGTCTATACCAAACTTATTACGTACCGCAAGGATAGTCATATCCTTAAGATACTTCATAGCCCATAAAGTTGCTTCTACTTCACCCTCAATATGCTTAATATCAGAATTAGGATCTGAAGGATCTAACAAATACTCTTTAGCAGCATCAAATGTATTACTATTACCACCTTGGATAAGGTCATTTGCCATTGCCCTAAGAACAGACTTAAGGTCAACAATACACTGATTTCTACCTAATCCTGGATATTGGAAATATTCAGGTTTGAATTTACTAGTATCATCCAATATACCAACTGATTCTTCTGCTAATACAGAAGCATTGTCTTTAATGATATTAGCAGCATCTAGATACTTGTTGCCTCGGAAATATCTCTTAGCAACGATTTCACCTCTTGCTCCAGAAGTTTGGCCAACAACAAAGTCATTTACTAACCAATTAGTTGCATCACCAATATCTAATTCTACAATCTTACCAACTTGTCTTGGTGCTTCACTAAAGGTAATCTTACTAGTACCAATACCACCTGGTGTTAAAGTAAATGCAACATCAGGTTCTTGTATAACACCATCTAAAGAAACGTATAAATGATCATTTTCGGTAATAGTAATACCAAGATCAAATTCTTTAGTAGTACCATCAAATTGAGAAGTGATATTAGTCGCTTCTAGCATCCATTCAGCATTATTAGTATCATCCTGGAATTTCATCGACTTTCCGTAGAAAGTTACACCAGGAACAGCAATACCAGTACGATCATCAATATATGGTCCTAATGGCGGTGAAGCAAAGGTTATTGTCGATCCACTGATTGTATAAGCAGTATCAGGATCCTGTAAAACACCATCTAAAGTAACGATTAATTGTCTTGCGTTATATGGAGATAGTACTTCATTGATATCTTTCTTGAATAATGTAAATTGAGTCGTACCAGTGATTACCCCATTAGACTGAATAGCACCATCAAATTCTGGTGATAGATCTAAGTCAAATACTTCAATTTCAACGTTATTCTGTTCACTATAGTTAATAGTTCCCTTACCACGTTGTTTCGACATAGAATCGACTCTAACGTGGGATTGAGTAATCTTTCTTGACTTATGAGAACAAGTAACACCCAAAACGCCTGGTTCTATAATACTAAGAACAGCACCAAAGCCATTATCCTTAATACCCGATTGTGGAGTGTCAATGGTCTTAGGTTGCGTTCCATCACCTTCAGACTCGATTAAGACCTCTCCAAAGAGGTTAAATCCAGCAGGATGGGTAAAACGCTTAACAAAGTCTCTCCAGTCATTAATAGAGATTGTAGACTTAACTACGTAAGAATAATCTTGATAATAGACTCCATCTTGGACTTTCTGCGAAACTGCACTTAATTTACTTCTATCACTCGAATATGAACCAACTGAAGTACTTGTGGGTCCAATTTCAGGAACAATGTCTGCTACAAAGATTTTTTGGATACTTGCATAACTACGAAGTGTTTCACCGTAGATTTGATACCTAGAATCGAAGTTTCCGTAAATACCCTTCAAACGAAGAATATTAATACCATCAACCCAATAATCGACTCTACCAGAAGCAATTACGTCTCCACCAAGGTTTCTTTGCGTAATTAGCTCTCCATTCAAGAATGCCTTATCTGGCATATTGTTTAGAGTCATTACAATAGGTGGATTGACTTGTGGAGTCAATGTTGGGTCATTGTTGAAGTCTTTACCCGAAGATATGATTTCTAGAGTTGCTAACTTACCAATATCGTCTCCGTGAGCAAATAACTTGACATCAGATTCATAAAGACGTAAAGTAGTTGTATCAGCATAATCAATACCTTCAACTGTAGGAATAATACGGCCTACACTTCCATCTGATCTTAATTCAACATTAAACTTAGCATTTGCTCCATTTCCAATATTTTCAAGCAATACAACGGGTTTTGAGTAATTTAATCCAGTATCAGTAACTGTAACAGATACAATTCTACCATCGATGATATTTGGAGTAAAAGCACCTCTAAAACGCTTATTTAAGAAGACACCAGGAACTAAAGGTGGCATTGTATAGTTTTTACCACCACTAATGACTTTAACCCTCTTAATCGCTCCTACAGCGTATAGAGAGTCCGTATAATACTGAACGTTCGTAAATCCTTCATTTTGAGGAGTAGTAGTAAGCCTATAAGCAAACTCCATCTCATATCCATAAAAAACGGGATGTTTACCTGCAAATGGATCTTCCACAAGAGTAAAGAACTGATTTTCGCTATCAACCTTATCAGCTACCTCTCCATAATAAATTTTAGGAGGAATATCTAGTACAGGTGTACTATTCCAAGTAGATCCATCTATAGGTATACCATATCCCAATTGGAATGTAGTAAACGATCCAGTAGCACCTGGTTTAGTCTCTGATTCAAAAGACTGTATTAAATCGGTAGTTTTATAAACATTTTCATAGAATTTAAGATTCCTGTTGAGTAGAGAGGTATCACTAGTGTCAAATAGGTAACGATATGTTCTTTGAATATCTAATGTAATATTTTTATTCCATTCTGTCTCTCCATCCTTCCTAAACCTAAATTTCAAAGAAGTATCTGGAGCACTGGCTATAGAAACCTGTTTAGCAGGAGTACTACCATCTAAAAATGCAGATGATGTAGTAATTACTGTATCACCTTCATTCTGATAATAAACAGTAAGGTCTTGAGTCTCAGAATTGTAAGAATCTACAAATGCAGTATTTCCACCAAAGGATATACTAGCATCTTTCGTAAATCTATAAACATTAGATACTAACGTTACAGATACACCTTCTATATGATCTTCTGCTTCAGATCCATTGACACCACGTCCTACAGTTATTTCGTTACCTGAAACACTAACAACTTCGCAGAACTCATCAGTAATTTGAACTATATCACCTGCTGAAAAACCAGATGCACTAGTAGTTAATATGACAGCATCAGATTTGGCACAACCAGCAGCATCGACAAAGAATGAGCAATCTTGACTATTAACGTTACCACCTAGTAAACTAGATTGTATAGTTAAGATATTTCCGTAACCATACCCATCACCTTTATTTGCTATAATAAATGACTCTACGTGGCCACCAGCATTTGTAGTAAGGGTAATTGTTGCACCTTGACCAGTACCAGAAACATTATTAAGGCTAAGTCCAGCAAAAGTAGTTGATGGTGTAAATCCACTACCAGCATTAACTACAGTTAATCTAGCTACCCCAGATCCATTGATATCAGTGACTTTTGTGGGTGCGTTTAATTTAAGTGTGTTGTATTTCTTAGTCTCTACATAATATTTCTGTGTAGAGATACTAGAATCAGGTTGAACGGTAACAATAACATCATCACCAACTGCTAAACCGTGTCTCTTGGTAGCAGTTTTAAGAACAGCAATATTATCTTCTACATCAAGTAATGTAAATTCTTTAGATAAAGATCTAACATTTACAATAGTTGCCGAATCTTCACCAATAGCACAACCATTACCATTAGCAAAGAATCCAAGTTTATTATAAGATGTGCTAGGGATAGTAACAGTATTACCATCTACAACAGTAGTTAATAAATCTGGGTTAGCATTCTGTAATTCTACAATAACAGTATTTTTATCAAATACGTTCCGTAAGACCTTACCAATAGCAGCTTCGTGTGATACACCACCATCATTAACAGCATAAACAATTAATGATCCAACATCTGCTACAACAGTGTCGTCAAAGGTTATATTGTAAATTTCTGTAGTTGAACCGATTGGATCAAATTTATTAAATGTTCCTGTAACGTTTTTAACTACAAATTTATTATCTTCTTCAATCTTACCTATAACTGTTCCTGTAGCACCGCTATTATCCTGTGTAAGGACAGTATTGTGGTTTAAGTATACATTATCATTACAAGTAAGATAAACGTTCTTAGGAGTGTTACAGGACAAGGATGCAACTTCTTGACCTTGAATTTGGTCTACAGCAGCAAATAGTCCATCTCCATTATCATTAATAGAATTATCAACATATAGAACGTCTTCATTCGTGAAATTGAAAGAAGACTGATGAACCTCAACATTTGTAATTGGCCCATACTCAATTCCACTAACTCTGGAAGTTAATAACTCTCCTGTCTTATCATTTGCACTAACAGTCCTTCTACGGACTCCATTTGGTAAAAATGCTTGTCTAGACTTAGGTTTCCAGTTTTCTTCGATAGGAACGTTATAAAATGCCTCACCAATTGTATATGGGAAGGTAGGTGCTTCCGTATCATCAGTAGTCATAAAATATGCATAGACACCATTGGGAAATTCAGGTGTTGTGCAAAAACGTCCATTATTAGCATCTAGATCACCTAAACGCTCTTCAAATTCATAATCATTAGTAAAACGACCTAATGAGTAAGTTGTTGTGCTTGGTGCATCGGATATTCTACTTGTTTTGAGTTTCCAACTGGATCCCATCCTTTTTATGGTAGGATTAGCAGCAGTAACGTCTTGATAAGCATTTTCGTATCCAAAACTACCATATATGGGATTTCCATCATAAGCCCATCCCAATATTGGAGAATGACTCTTATTTGATAAAGGGTTACCTTGACCATCGACATTATCTATTCTTTGCACCTTTAAAGAAGAAGGAGCAATGATATGACCATATGCATAACCATAATTAGGGTCATTAGAGTCTTCTACGATACCAGAAGCATTTCCATTGTCAACAGACATCTCTAAGTATCTGTTATACTCCCATCTAGTCAAAACGGCAGTTGCAGATGCCATTCTAGACCTAGGAACCAATGTGACAGTTGTAGAACTGTCCACATAGTCAAAACCGCCAGATTGCTTAGTGAATCCAGTAATCTTACCTGTTGTGACATCTATTTGACAGGTAAAGAGTGCACCACCACCTTTTCCACTAGAATCGTAGATAAAAACGTCTGGTGGCTCTGTATAATCAGAACCAGCATCAATTATTTGTGCTTGAGAATTAACAGAGAGATAAATGTTGGCAATTTCACCTTGTTGAATCAAAACAGTGAATAGACCTCCCGATCCACTGGTAAATGTGACATCTGGAGCACTGGTATACCCAGATCCAGAATGTGTAACATTAACAGCAGTAATTTCGCCTAACCCATTAATTTCAGCAGTTGCAGTTGCACCACCTTCAATATTAACAGTAGGTGGAACACTATAATTCCTTCCTGGGTCAGTAATAGTAATTTTTTGAACTGAACCGTAATCTAAACCTCTTTCTGACTTATGATTAAGTATAGGAACACCATTAACCAAAACACCAACTTCTTTTGAGGTCGTAATGTTCTTAGAACTAGCCTCTATTGGTTTTCTAGGTAAAATCTTAAGATATTCTTGATCTTGAGGTGTTTGAATATTGTCAAATGGTCCAATAGCATAAGATGGGAATCCAGAAGACGCAATATAGTAATTTTCAGCATCTCTATAGATTGCAGAGACATCTGAAAGAAGTTTATCTTTAATATTGTTAGTTCCTACGTTACTTGGGTCGGAACCAATTAATTTTGAGAAATTTTCATTAATAATCCATTCATTAGATAATGGTAAGTCATCAGAAAATCCAGATGACCTAAATTCAACCATATTGTTGAAATTAACGTATGGAATACCACCACTAGCTACATCAAAGTAGTTGTCTGCGGTTTCATCATACTCTAGACCAGAACTTGCCTCTGGTTCAATACCTTTAGACTTTAATCCAGATACAAGACCGTATATACGGAGATGCACTTCACCAGAAACTCCATTTTCGTTCCAATGACCAACTAGGTTGTTTTTAGTGAAGGCTCTAACTAATTTCTTATGTGTGTACTCCTGTTTGTTCTGACTATTAACAGCATCCCTCTCTTTTATGATAAATTGAGTTGCAGTTTTACTGCTATAGGTAATTTCTTCAATTCCTATGATAACTCGACCATCTCTTTCTGGAAAACCAATAGTAGAGAAGACATCTATACGATCTCCAGGTCCAGCACTGCTAGAAAGTTCATTCATTAAGAATGTACGTCTTGCTATAGCAAATTCACCCTCTTTAGAACCAGGTGAGATAGTTAATGTGTACTGTAAACTACCTTGATAAGGTTCACCGACTATATTGTCGATAATTGCATTCGCAGCAGTCAATTCTGGGTTGTATGGATCTGGACTCTGTACTACAGGATTACCAACAACCTTTCTAATGTCACCAGATATAGCTTCTACAACTAAAAGTTCTTTATTGTTCCATCCAGACTCAGATGCCTTATAAACATTCTCTTTTGGATAGATGATGTCAGGTTTGACACTAAACAGCATCTGGAAAATAAACTCCAATGACTGTGGTGTACCTTTGACGTTATAAAAGTCCTTTATCCTCTTAACTAAGAGGTTCTTATTCGTTTGATCTCTAAGATAAGGATATGGGAAACCACTAGTATACTGTTCTTCGTAATTCTTGATTAAAGCAGCCAATAAAAGGTTACTTAAGTTGTTAACGACAGCATATTGCTTATGTACAGCAGCTGCAGAGTCAACAAATTTAATATCATTGTATAAATCGCCAAGTTCTGTCTTTGCACTATAACCACGAATACAATTCTTAAATTGAGTCTGGGTTTTGGACGTATATAAGAAGATTTCCTGATCGATCATTATCATCCCATTACTATTTGGGAATCCATCAGTATTATCTACTGTAATATCAATATTATCAGTACCTAACGTTATTTCTACTTCTAAACTTGCTGTCTTAACAAGAATCTCAGGTGAGAATGTATCTACATCAAGATATTTCTCAAAATTATTGATTACATCTTGCGGACCTTCGCTTATGGATAAGGCCTCATAGTACTTCGACAGAAAATTCGTTACGAGGGGATAATCCTCGACAATGAAATCTGGTAACTGACTTTCAATCAGTGCTGCTAGACTTGGACCTGCCATTTATCAGATTAGTGCTTCTTGGGTGATCAGGAATACGCTAGACTGCAAATCTAAACTTAGATATGCTTCACGATAAGCGTATATGTCTTTGTTTAAAGGAGTAACACGAAGTTCGATCCTTTCATCATCATAACTTCCTTTGATTATATTTAACCGATTCAACATTACCTCTCCTTTTTCATAATCTATTGTTCCTTGCTGTGAATTAAGGATAAATCGGTTTTGAGTGGTAGAATCTATTTTATAAAGGTAAACATTACCTTTTTGATCATCGGCCAAATAAACAACATCAGCAGGATAGTCTGCAACAACAAATCCACTACTTTGAACAGCAGGTGTTGTACACCCACTCTTCACTACATTTTGATAGCAAACCTCATATTGAGTAATTGTATTCAATACTGGTGTAAAATCCTTCCTTAATTTGATACTAGTCTCATTGGAAGTGATTGCATCATCAGTAGCATCAACTATACCAACAATACGACTGTATTTAAACCTACCATTAAATTTTTCTAAATCCGATGTAGATCTATACTTGGTAAGTGAAGATACAACTGCTGCTTTCAACTCTGACTCATTTAAAGTTGTCTTAGACTTGTTGTAGTATACGTTTGACTGTAATTCAACGTATGTAATAGAAGGATCAATAATTTCAGGTGTAACTGAAACTACAGCATACTTTTTAAGATCAGTAGAAATTAAATTTTTAGTATACTGTGATAATTTAGCAGAGTAAGACGGTTTTATTACGATTTTGACTTTACCGTATTCTGGTGGGCTAGCGTCTTCTCCACCATAACAAACGATGTCAGCAATTGCAGGGAAAATACGACGGATAATGGATTCGTAGTCGTCTGCTGTAACTGCTCTATTTTGTGCGTTAAAAAACTTCGGAGCATTTCTTTTGACAGAATCAATTGACTCAAGAGTTTCTCCTCCAGATGCTGCTGTAGTGGTTACTAATGAAACTGTTGGTGCATAATCACTAGCACCAGTGCTATCTTCTAATACAGCACCGTATGAGAAGACTTTAGCATTATTTGCAGCATCACCATTAGTTGTGATATATGATACTTCAATATAATTGTTTGTGTCTAATTTTGCACCTAAGATGCCATCACCAAAGATAATCTCGTAACGTTCATCTTCACCTTCTTGTAAGAAGTATACTTGTGATGTACCGTCATATCCAATAATATTATCTGCTAGGCGGTACTCAACCACACTAGTACTACTAAATGTTGGTCTAATAGTAACTTTGAGAGAACTTGTATCGATTCCTGGATTCTGAAGGATAAACCTTTGGGGAACCCCTGCATTGAATGTAAAAGTTTCGAGAACATAATTTCCTTCCTTTATTTCTACACCACTAAAGTTAGCAATACTCTGAGTATTCAATCCAACAACATAATCTTTAGCAGTAATGAAAGAGTATGTGGTACCATTGATTCTAGTAAGAAATTGTGATCCTCTAGGAAGTTTAACAATCTCTGGAATATTTTGCTGAGTACTAAAATCAGCAGCAATATCTAAAACAGCTGTTGGAGACACAGATGACTTGGGAAGATACCCTATTTGCTTGGCCAGAGACACCACATTGTCCCTGAGGGTCGCTGATTCGAGGAACGCCTCATTTACTACCATATTAGCGTTAAACGCCGTGTAATACGTGTTATACGCTAATACATCTAATATGGTAGAAAGAGTCGAACCTTCAAAATCGTAATCAGTGAAATCACTATTACTACGCAGGTATTCCTTCAGAGAGGATTTAATCTCTGTAAAGTCTAAATTGGCAACTTGAACGTAAGACATTTATCGGGTTCTTTCTAGAAAGAATTCTACATCACGAACTTGGACATCAGTAGGTATACCAATAATCTCAAACGAAATAGAGCATTCAAAACCGTTACCATCATAATCAGCATCTACATCACAACGAAGTAGATTGATTCTTGGTTCGTATTTGTTTATTACATATTCAATCTCTTCCTTTAAAAGAGATGCAGTCGCAGCATCAAGAGGTTCAAATAACAAATCTGCAACATTACTACCTAGATCAGGCTTGAAGAATCTTTCTCCCTTCCTGGTCATCACAATATTATATAACGCTCTTTTAACCGCATCTTCATCGGTGGTTATAAGAACGTCTTCTGTAACTGGGTTCATACCCATCGAAATGGATAGATCCTTGAAGTCTACCTTTGTAGGCATCTACAAAATTACTAGTTCGTCACTTTATTTAGCGACTTCGTAAAAGGTATACTTCAAAAACAACTCTTCTCCCTTTTTAATGGGTCTAATAGTACGCATATGATATATCTTACCCCATTCTTCTTCTTCAAATACTTTAACGCAATTAGGAGTTTCACTGTGGTTAACAAACCCACCTAAAGGGGTTCTCATAATATCTTCATCAACCACAACGTGTGATATACCCAGATAAACATCATCGGGTATATCCTCCGTAGCAAATAGTCCCTGTCCAGCGACAGGGCTATCTTTTACGTGTATACATTTGGGTAATGCTTGGTATGTCACCTAAATTCCCCAATTTTACAAAGTTTAGCATCAACAGATTCAGGAGTAGCCTGAACTCTATACACCACATTATCTCTTTTGGAGAGTATTGTCAAGAGTTCTGCTACCTTGTTCCACATATTGCTGTAGTTCATCTCTTCCCTTGACCTCTGTACGGTTTACGTGCCTTATTACGTGAAGTAGCAGAATACTTAGTGTGAGCACCAGAGCCTTGACTGGTCTTTTTAGGGGTCGGTTCAATTTTGTCCTGTGTTTTAGAATAAAGTGCCATTAGTTAGAGCAATCAGTTACAGAGTTGTCACCAGGTGATTGAGATCCTGAACCACCACTTCCTCCAATAGAAGGAATTTTTAAGATGGGGAAAGATCCCAGTCCACCCATTGTAGCAGCAATATCCTTTAATTTCTCGGATGAGCTACCACCTTTACATAATATCACAGTAGGGGCACCTACCGCAACCTTTGATCCGCAAGAGATTGCCGTACCTATCTTAGCAGGAGGAAGTCCAGTTGCACAAATCTTAGGTCCAATCTTCGCCATTACAGCATCTGTTTCCTTATCGCCTGATTTGGGCACCTTTGCAGGTACAGATGGAGACCCTACTCCGCAATCAACAGTAGCACAACCAACTCCAACAGTGCCTGGATGGCACGCAGGGTTCTTTCCACACGGTTTACAGTGTGTAAGACGCACTTGTGTACTCACAAGAGGTGGAATTTTAGTTACTAGGACACTTGTAACGGGTGAAGGGGCATATCCAGCTGGTGGCCAGCATCCGTGACCCGTACAAACACCTGTAGATAGTCCAAAAGCAGACATTATATGTAAATATGCAAGAAAGTATGGTCATTCCGCAAGTGTTGCTTGCCAACTGTCTGTTTGCGGTTCCTTAATAAGTTATTTAGAGTGACACTTCCGTCTTCATTGAGTGTTTTTCCGTCATAAAACGCAATTTCACGTGATTCTTCGTAAATAAAGGAGCTTCCAGTCTCCGCTTGGAGGAAAAGACGGGAATATGCGGTTGCTTGTATGCTTGTAGACGCTTTAAATGACAAATTAACCTGCGTTCCAGTGTAATTTGCAGCATCTTCCATTTGAATTGCGGTTTTTGTGTTCAATTGGTACGTACCAGACGCAACATTACCACTTACAGTGATAGTATTATTACCTAGATCGACTGATTGGACGGAAATTACCGTATCAAGACCCTCTACAATCATTCCAACCACAATATCATCAAGATCAAAGTCCGTAGTTGCGTAATTATTGAAGCCTGTTACCGTTAATACACTAGTACCATCCGCAGTACAGTTAAAATCAACCGCAGGTATAAGTCTACTAACGCTATTAGTGTCCAAATTACCGTTTGCATCCTCTATTACTATACCTCTATAGAGTAGAGAGTAGTCATCAGCAGTATTCATATTGACATTTGTGATGAAAGTACTTCCTATTGTGGTGTCTGCTGCTCCCAATAACTCAACGTCAGGGGCAGAGACGGTAATAATAGGTGATTGGATGTATCCACTACCACCATTTGTGATCTTATATCCGTAAATACGACCTCCAGTCACTACTGCTTCTGCTGTTGCTTGAACACCACCTTGCAAATCTGGTGCACTTAGGGTAACAGTAGGGGCATTCATATACCCTAGACCTGGATTTAATGCGGTAATGTCACTAATTCCTTGTCCTGCATAGTCATAGTTGTTCAATTCAACGTATCCAAAGTCAGGAAAGGTCGCTGCATCGTAGTCAAATATCTTTATACTAGTGTCAGAGGTGTTTACGAACTCTTTTACCTGTGCTATTTTCACGTCATTATATGGATTACCTTGTCTTTCAACACTTTCTGCCAATAAATCACGGTAAGTTGACCAATTTGAGTTAATTTCTAGGTCAATATTGTAAGTATGGGTCTCTTCTAGTCCAGCATTAGTCCCTAATATGTCATCGCAGAACCAACCACCAACAATTGTGATAGGAAATCGTTGTCTTCCCATCTGATGAGGGATATATTCGTAAATATTCCACTTAATTCTTGGCCCAGCAGGAGGTACTGCCCTAAAAGAATGAGTTGACCACTCTTGCATCTTCTCAACATACCAATTAGAAGGTATAATTGTTGGTTGTTGCTCATTCATTGCATCTGTAACCTCTGCCATACCTATTGCCATATCAATAGGATCAGTCATCTCACAATTCCACGTACGCATCTCTCGCCACGCTTCTGCTGTATCTGTTGCTGTCTCTAATGCAGTGTCTGTTATTACTACGTCAGTCTCTTCTGCACCATCGATAATGTAATTCGTATGTTTTACTAGATCAGCAGGTTCACTTAAACCTTCTGTAAGAGCAGCATAGTTATCCATACTACCAAAAGGAGATCCACTACCACAACCAGAGGTTGCTGCTTCAAAGAACTTATCCCAATTCGCTTCCATTTTCTCTTGAAGTCCTGTATGCTTCCAGTTCTTTAACTGAATAGGATCTCCATTGTCATCTTCTCCTAACAATGGTACCTTTACATAGACTCCTGTATCAGCATTAATAGGCCACGTGCTTTCTCTAGTACAGGTAACTGTTGTCTTTCCCCAATTATCTTTTGATGATGTATCTCTGAAATTCTTTAACCACCCTTTACTTTCACAACTAGCAAAACCAAATTGCTCATCCCATCCTGCTGTACCTTCTACAGTACCATCAGTAGACATATCACCTATAGGTCCACAAACGTCTACAAGGGTATCGCACTTGGGACTTAGGTATTTGGTATAGGAAACCTTCTTAGGATAGGCATAGAACCCGCTAATCGTCGCTACGGCAACTTCTGTGTTAACTGTAGTAGGTGGAACAGTATTGATTGTTGTATTACCAGGTGAATCGTACCACCCTGCCACGCAATCGGCGGTCGCCCCCGTTATAGACCCTGTTACTAACTGATTAGGAAAGTTACCAGAGGGATTATCAAGTTCTATTATGTCTAACCCGTTTGTCTCTCGAAAATTATGCCATTCCTTCACAGTACCCGTAGCACCGTTCGCTGCTGATACTGTCTCTCCTACCTTAAACTCTCCTGTAGCATTACGCACTGATATTCGCTCAGTACTGCTATCGCAGATCCATAACGAAAAATATTGCTCATCCCCAGTAATCCTTACTGAACCTGCTGCATAGTTATCACACATACCGTCAGTACAGGTGACGTTATTCAAGCCAAAGACAAACTCAAAATAATTCTCGTCATCAATACCTCCCAACACATTGTCAGAGGGATCTTGTGGGTCATACACAAATGGTGACCCATACGGTGAAGATATATTTAAACCTACCTGTTCAAAATTACATCCCATCAGAGATTAATATCTTGCCTTAGTTCTATTGTATTTAACCTATTTTCAACTGCATTTAGATATGCTGCCAGTTCCATATGCTCTATGGAACCAGGAGGCTTATACATTACCTTTGCAATTGGTCTCTGAGATAACTCCTCAACCTTCTGTTCGAGTGTCAAGATTTTCTCTTCTAACGCTTCAAGGGGTGATTTTTTCGACTCTGGCATCGGGGGATCCTTCTTTTAGTTTTTCCAACTCTTTCTCAGCATTCGCTGTGGAGCGAAATTTATGAGCATCACTGGACGTACTTGTCCAGATACTGTCTTGCCTCCAGTATACCACACCCGAAGATAATTTGCTACCTTTGTGCTCTCTAGAGACGACGTAGAATGGTTTCTTAGCCATAATGGAAAAAATTCTATAAGAGAAAAAATTTCTCAAAAAAATATTTAGCTCACTCGTTTGGTTCGTTATAGATTAGGCATTGCGAATTCTCATATAAAAAACCCCCCATCGGTTAACTGTCGATGGAGGGCGTGTTGCTTAGTAGAGTTTGATCTCTGCTTTGCAGTTAATTGAGTTTAACTGCTTTATCATTCTTAGTGCTTTCTCATAAGTTGCAAAACTCATAAATCTGCACTTTTGGTCTTCGGGTGTCCAGAATCTGATGCTTGTGTTCATTAGGTCTAGTTATGAAGAGTGAATGCTCTATCTTGTGAAAATAGAGATAAGAGTGATTTGTCCATTTCTTGTAGATGCCCCATTTCTTGTCTTTGAAGTTCATTGGCAAAAACTGGGGTCAACCTGACAGAATTGGTCTTGTCTCTGATCTTGAAGTTCAGAGAAGTTATTAATGATGCTAGTGCCGAGGGTGACCCCGACAATAACAACGATGAGGGAAAGAGCGATTCTCATTAGAGGGTTTCGTCTAGAACGTCTTGTAGGAAATTCACTGGTGAAAGAGATACACACTCAGGGAGTGCATCATAGTTGCGATCAGTGATTGCTTTCATTGCGGCGATCACGGCAGGGTCTCTGCGTGCGGCGGCATTTGAAAGAGTGTGCTGGAAGATGTTTCTCATATTCAAATTATAAACCCCCCGACCCACGAATGGGGTCAGAGGGTGACACTTTGTCAACTGTCCTTGGC
>Ga0163180_10000074_pt1 | contig 46935 bp, 35 predicted proteins | sample AtlANTMetagenome_2_FD_109647 | JGI IMG/M metagenome (GOLD analysis project Ga0163180, IMG submission 109647) | Marine eukaryotic phytoplankton communities from the Atlantic Ocean - Atlantic ANT 4 Metagenome | ecosystem: Environmental > Aquatic > Marine > Oceanic | place: North Atlantic Ocean...
CCTTTACGGGACTTTCCGCGCCCACCCGTTCCGGAGCAATCGCGAGGAGGACTGCCCCGAGGATACAGATGATCCTCCCTGCATGAAATACTCTATCTTTTCTCATAGTCATTTTCTAAGGTATAATTCTGAGTTGTGCCCTTATCCTTCGATACTTGGCAGTCCTCCAGATCATCAGGCTGTTGTGGACCATATGAGGTGACAAGTGGTTCTCCCTGAGTGAACTGGGAGGACAGTATGGATGTGGATATTGTTATCTTCATGCTTGTTTCCTTTCGTCCCAAGTCGGCGCTTGTCCGGGAAGCCCCCATCTCTATTTCCGACCGAATTCAGGGTGGACCACGATGGCGTGAATAGCGCCACGCAGGGAGTAATTCTTTTGCCCGATTGATTCGAAGATAGCATCGACATGCGGACGGTCAGCCCTCGCGACTTCGCGGCCATGCGCATAACTGATGAGTTTCCCGATGATGCCCTTGATGATTTGGTCTTTGTCAGCCATCAGAGCAGCCTTGAGCGTGGGCAGGTCGCGCACTTCACGGCCGTTGGGCAGTTTCATCGTTGCCTCTATCGGGACTTTGGTGAACTTGAGTTTCTTCTGGAATACGGTTCGCTCATCCCCGGCCTCAAGTTCTTCCACGTGGCGGTACTCGGTCCGTTTACGCCCAACCGGGTCGTAATATTCAAGAGCGAATCCCAGGGGATCGATCTTTGAATGGCAACGGGAGCAACTCTCGAGCTCCTGGTGCTTCAGAATCGCTTCGCGAATGGTGGTCGTGCCCCGAATATCGGGCTCGTTGATCAATATGTCGGCGGGTGGCTCGATACGCTCGTTATAGAGATTCTTGAGAATCCACGAGCCTCTGTGAATCGGTGAAGTGGCAAAATCGGTCGAGGTAAGCTTGAGAAAACCGGCTTGGGCGATGAGACCTCCCCGTTCACTGTCCTTGGGCAACTTCACCGGCACGAAGGCATCACCGTTGACGGCGGCCAAACCGTAGAATCTGGCCAAGCGGTCATTGACCATCACAAAATCCGAGTCAATGAACTTCTCCATGCTCAGGCCGTTCTCAAGCATGTGGCGAAAGAGTTCACGGCCTTCGCGCCCCATGGAGTCGACTGTCATCCTGCGCACGTTCTTAAAAACTCGGACGTCCGGACCGAAGTCGTCCACCTTGTCTCGCTGTAACCATTGGCGCGTGAAGTCGTCGATGAAGCGACCGGACCTGGCATCCTTGAGCATTCGCTCCACCTGAGCCGACGGATCTTTGCGGAAGGCGCCTGATCTTGCTGCATCAAGAAGTTCTGTATCAGGAACGGAATTCCAGAGGAAATAGGACAGGCGATGGGCACGCTCAACATCGGTTAAGTGCAGCGACTCAGCCTTGTAGATAAAGTGCGGGGAGGTAAGCAGGGCGATCAGGGCACTGCGGGCCGCCCCGGTCATCGAGGCACCCGATCTCTTCTGGGCCTCTACTACCCCGACGAATGCCTTGCGATCCTCCGCCTGCAGCGGTCGCTGCGTCAGCAACAGCGCAAGGTGGTCGACCAGCTCCTCCGGACTCATGTCCGGCTTCGGGAAGATGGTCTGCATCGCGGCAGTCGGCCACTGCTCCGTCAATGGACCAGTCACCCTCACATGAGAGAACCGCATGGCGGGACCGTTGTGCGGCTTCTTTTCAAGGCTGCGACCCGGCACCCGGGCGCTATCGAAAGTAAAGGCCAGTCGGCCTCCCATCCTGAGCGTGAACTTGGTCTTAAAACCTCTCGACCCGTGCGGCATGGGGATCCGGCGGATAGTCCGAAAGCTGGTCGGATGACGCCCGTCCCCGAGATTGATTCCGATCACTTCGCCTTCCCGGGATTTGTCTGAATGAGCCTTTACTTCTAGCCGGTAGACCCCGAAGGCGGGGATGGCAAATTGCTTGTGGCTTTCTGGATCGATGGACAAATGCAGATTGCTGCGGTAGGGGCGAAAACCCGTGAGAACATAGTCGTCCCCATCGCGGTAATCCCCACCCCCGCCCGTGGCAAAATTCTTGCTACCGTGGAAATGCCGCACATCGAATTCCCACGTCCTCGTCTTCGGCTTGACGTCTGGCAGCAACCGCTCGGCAATGAAGCGCGCAGTCTTGAGGTAGGCCATCACCTGGTGCGGCGACATCAGATGGGCCTCGCCAAACTTGTCGAACCCGTGCTCCACGTGATCGGGCGGCAGTAACCCGGTAAAATCAAAATCCACTCCAAAGAGATCACGTATCGTGTTGGTATACTCAGCGCGAGTGAGTCGCTTGAGCGGATTGACCGGGCGCTGCGCGAGGATCCGTTCCTGGAGAATCTGCAAGACCTCGGTGACTGCTTCGGCATCAGGTTGTGGCGCCTTTTCAGGAGGCATTTCTCCGGCCTCAAGCACGGTGGCCAGGGTCTCGAGCAATTCTTCATCGGCGAACAAGGCTCCACTCGGTTTGTCCAGTCGCACCTTCCCCTTCTGCTTCTCAGGGCCGTGGCACTTGACGCAGTTCTGAGCGAGGAAGTGTTCCAACCTTGGCTCCGCGCGGAGAGTCACCTGCAGCAGGAAACCAACCAGCAGCATTGTCCAGGGCAAACGCATCATGACAGAACCTTGAAGGCTCCGGTGCTTTCCCCGAAACGGTCGTGTTCGGCTCCGAATAGTTGGAGCAGCCCGAGATACAGATTACTCATTGGCACGTTCTTGTTCTGCCAATGGCCCGTGGTCTTCATTCGACTGTCAAACACCAGCGCCGGCAGGTCGTCAAAATTATGCGAGTTGGCACTGCCCATGGAGGCCGTCAGAAGCGTGGTCGTCTGATCGAAAAGGGAACTGTTACCTGCAGAGCGGTCCTTCATGGTCCCGAGCGCTGTATTGATTCGCTTGAGAATGGCGTGCTCCAGCATGAGCAGCTTTTTGATCTTGTCAGGCTTCTGGCCGTGGTGGGAAAGGTCGTGGTAGTTGCCGGTGAGGCTGGACTCCTTGAAACCCTCCCAGAACGGAATCTGCACGGTGACCACACGTGTCGAATCTGTTTCCAGGGCCAGCACGGCTAGGTCAAGCAATGTCCCGACGTAGTCGTCCACCGATTTGCGATTGAAGTCCGCGAGTTTGTAATCCACTCCCGGCTTGGAACGACCGGCCCAGTAGGCGCGACGTTTCACAGTCTGCTCTACTTCGCGGACCGAGGTGAGATACTCGTCCATTTTTGCCCGGTCCGTGGCATTGAGGCGCTTCTCCATGGACTTGGCCTGGGCGAACACCGCATCCAGAATACTGCGGTCTTCTAAGATTACCTGCTGCTGCGTCTTCTCATTCTCGTCGACTTGGAAGAGCAGGTTGAAAATCTTGCGGGGAGAATCGATCTGTTTAACTGGAAGGCCGTGCTTGTCCCAGGAGATCTGAGAAAAGTTCAGGTTTTCCCCGGCTTGAAAGACCAGCGACTTGAAACGCGTGTCGTCTCCAATCAGGTCGGCAACCGCCTGATCGGCGGATAGCCGGTTCTTCCGATGCAACTTGTTGAAGTAACCGGAGAGAATGCCCACGCATGGTGTGTGTCCGAAACCATTCTGCACCGCCGGATTGTCCAACCCGCTGTAAACCTTCAGGTGATCAAAGTGATCGGACAACTCGTCCAGAAGGGGCGGCGCCTTCTCGAATACACCGCCCACCTCCGGAATCAAATGGGGTTGATAGAAGCTCAGGTGGTTGACGATCGTGAGCAGGCGGCGCGGCGAATCTGCCTCGGCAACCTGCCCCAGACTCTCCATGCGGGGGAGGAGCAAGGCCACCCCGGTTCCCTTGAGGAAACTGCGTCTATTCACGAGGCGAACGGTGTATTTGATCCTACCGTAGAACCAGAAAAGAAAGTGTCTTTTTTGCGTTTATTTTACGCTTTATTGCGACATGCTTTTTATGCGCCCGCACCCGACCGCTGGGTGTCACGGGGTTACCGATTCTCCAGATAGCCCCGGGCAAGGAACTCTCCCAGTTGGACAATGCCATCCGTGGCAATTACCAGCATCTTTTCCTGCGGCGGAAGATCAAAGGCCTTCAGGTGGAAAATGTTCGGGTCCGCTGACGCAATCCCCGCCACGTTCCCCACCACATCCAGCTTATTGAGGTTCTCCACGTCGGTCGGAGGCTGCTGGCTCACGAACCACCTCAGCCGGGGCCGCTTCAGGTCCTTCCGACTCTGCTCAATGATCGCCTGCACCCGTGCAGCCGCCTCCTTCCGGTAGGGATGAAAGGACATATCGTTCTCACCCATGTGATAAAAGATACCCTCGACTTCCACCTCATGGCCCTTTGCTGCCAATTCCAGGATGGAGTCCTTCACGAACCGGATGAACTCCGGGTAAATGTGCCTGCTCCTGGCCATGCTGCCTTCCGGCGTCCAGTCGATGATCTGCGAGCCGCTGTGGGTGAACTTGGCGATGGCAATGTTCCCCTCGGCTGCCCCGGCGACCGTCCGGGCAAAACTCAACTCCGGACCGAAGGTGTCATAATAGCCAGTCAGACCCAGTGGCTCCCACCCCTGCGAGCGGTGATAGCCTCCACCCAGGTCATACTTGTAGGCAATTGTGGCATTATCCCGGGAAAGGGGTTCCCCTCCCTTGAGATCCCTGAGTTCCTGGACAAAGGCTCGCTCGCCTTCCATGTTGCGATGCCCGGCGAGGATGAAAAGCTTCACCGCGCTACCTTTGGCATAGGGCCATTTCTTGAGGGGTCGAGGTGACCTGAGTTGGAGACCAATCGTGCGCAGGTAGGCAGCGGCATAGTTCTCCCCGTGCTGCAACTGACCTAGAGTGCCATAGTGGTAATGCAGCCCAACTGGCCGGCCAATCTCCGCACCTACATGAGAGGTAGGCACGTATTCGGCACGGGGATCTTCCCTGGTCACCTCACGCTGACCGGTGCTGATGGCATACATCCGCGGGCGCAGGTCCATCCCCCAGATCGTCTTGGTGCAAAGCTCTCCAATATAGAACTTGAGGTCCGGGGTCTTGAGATCACGCCGCCAGCTGGTCAGGAAGTTCTTCAAGTTGCTGCCATAGCTTTTCATGTAGTCCCCATTAAACATATCATTCTCTCCCTGGTGCCACATGAACCCCTCCAGGCGATACTTGATTCCCTGCTCCCTGAGTCCGGCCAGAGCCTTCCCGACAGTATCGAGGGCAAGGGGATACATTTTGAACCCGATAGGTTTGTCAGGGTTCCAATCCCCTCCCAGGTGCGTGCCCCCGGCTGCGACCTTGATGATACCGACCGGGGCCTTGATATGCTGGGTCACTCTGCGAGCAAAGCTGAGCTCCGGACCGACCACGTTGTTGACATGCTGCAGGGCGACCCAGCCTTCCGAGCGCCTCTTGTTCTCCCGCCCGATGCAGTAGGTGAAGAGCACCTTCTTCTGCGGGTCCTCGAGACCAGCATAGGGCGGAAAGCGCTTGATATCCCCGACCTTGGAGTCGGAACCGACCATGTTGGACTGGCCGGCGAAAATGAAGACCCTCATCGTCTCATGATCGTCATTGGTCTGGCCCGTGACCGACGGAGCCGGAATCCAGAGAAAAAACGTCAAAATGGGAACAAGCAGGGAAGAAGAAATTCTCATAACTCTTCCCAAGAGCCACAGGACAGGCACTGTGCCAAGACCTTTACGAGCATTGCAGGGTTATCCTGCCTGCCATTGACCTGAACCCCTCCCAATGCAGGTTCTTAACGCTTCAGGAAGTCACAAGCTCGAGAGATCCTGCTTCTTCGAGGGGTGAGAGGTAAAAATCCTCCGGGATCGCTCCCAGGTGCTCACATACCAGGTCGGGTCGATACGCATAAGAGGTCGTCTCCTCCCTGGTAGTGTGCCCGCTGAGCACAAGAACCGTCCGGTATCCCATCTGAACTCCACCCAGAATATCAGTATACATGGTATCCCCGACCATGATGGTCTCATTCGTGCGGAGCCCTATTTCGTGACGGGCAGCCATCATCATCACCGGACTTGGTTTTCCAACCGAGAAGGCCCTCCGGCCCGTCGCCCGCTCAATCATTGCAACTATGGCCCCACAACCGGGGCGGATACCATTCTCCGTCGGGCAACTGGTATCAAGATTCGTCGCAATCAGCCGAGCACCACCCTCTACTAACTGAACAGCTCGTTCGATCATCTCGAATGTCTGGGATCTTCCCTCTCCCACCACTACGAAATCCACCTCCTCTTCAGCAAAGGTATAACCATTATGATAGAGAGCCTGCACCAGACCGCTGTCACCAATCACGTAGGCTGTCCCCCTGGGCTTCTGCGCAGCAAGAAAGCGGGCCGTGGCCATGGCACAGGTAAAGACATCCTTTTCAGACGTCTCAATTCCCATCATGCAAAGTTTGTGGGCAATATCCCTCCGGGACCGCTGACTATTGTTCGTCAGGAAGATATAAGGAATATCATTGTCCTTGAGGTGACCGAGAAACTCCTTGGCACCCGGTATCAGGTGGTGGCCCCGGTAAATCACCCCATCCATATCCAGCAAAAACCCATTTCGATTCATCCGCCATCCCACAGCAGGATAAATGCCAAATGAAACTAATCTGATCCCACAGAATAATAATGCGCACGAGAGAACTCGAACCTCCACGAGTCACTCACTCACCAGATCCCCAAGCTGCAGCCGTAAGCCGACAAGAATGACAACCCTACGTTGTCGAAGGCGCAAGAAACGACTCTGGACCAGATGATCTTGGGGCGTTATCCCCGAGTTGACGTGGACGGCAAGGGCGCTCCCTCCACCAAGGAACAGCAACCCCACCCCTGAACCATCCAATTAGTCTTCCCCGGGAGCAGCATCTTCCAGCACGCTTGTTTTCGATACAACTTACCATGAAATCCCTCCTCTCAATTTCGACCGTCTGCTTGTCGGCACTGCTTGCCACAGCTGCAAACGGGAATCGCCCCAACGTTATCATGTTTCTGATCGACGACCAGAACCCTTCCAGCATCGCTGCATTCGGGGGCAACACATACACTCCCAATCTCGACCGTATGGCAGCGGAAGGAATGAAATTTACCCGCGCTTACGTCAGCAGTTCGGTGTGCACACCCTCTCGCTACAGCTTTCTGACGGGCCGACTGGCGGGCAATTCGCATAGCAAACGATACATCGAGGCGGTTGGCGGGATGGAGAATCAGGGGCTTCCGGGATTCAATGTCGCGCTGGAACGCGACAAGATGAACGTGGGAAACGTTCTCCGGGAGGCCGGTTACACCACCGGGTTCGTTGGCAAGTTCCATCTCACTTCCAAAACGGACTTCCCGGAATTCTACAAAGGCAAGAATGGATGGATCGATATTCCCAAAGACGCGCGTCCCGGGCCGGAAACCTCGACTCGGTTCAAACACAACGAACACTGGATGCGTCGCTACCTCGAAACGCTCGGCTTCTCCTGGGCGAAGAACGTGTACCCGGAAAACTCGCACAAGCCCTACTCCGAGCACAATCCGGAGTGGACGACAATGGCCGCTCTGGAATTCATTGAAGAGAACAAGGACGGCCCCTTTTACCTTCACCTTTGCAGCACCCTCCTGCACGGACCGGATAAATCTTGGCGAAACTCCATGGATCATCCGCTCATCACCGGCGAGGGGGAAGTTAAAAGCCTTCCCGAGGTCATGACCCCGCGCGCGGAGCTGCTCAAAACCATTGCGGAAAAAGGATTCGATCCCGACAGCCATGTGGCGGGCGAAGCGTGGATCGACGATTCGCTCGGGGCCGTGATGCGGAAACTCAAGGAGCTCGGAATCGACGACAATACGCTCGTGATTTTTGCGCCGGATCACGGTCGCGATGGCAAAGCCTCCGTCTTTTCACATGGGGCGGCGCAAGTGCCCATGATCATGCGTTGGCCAAAAGGTATTCCTGCCGGGCAAGTGTGTGAAGAACTCGTGCAAAACATCGACCTCGTGCCCACTTTCTTCGAGCTGGCTGAAGCGAAGAAGCCGGAGTCCTACCGGGTCGACGGGAAGAGCCTCTCCCCTCTTTTCGAGAACGGAACCGCCAAGGGCTGGAGGAGTCACTTGTATCTCGAAATGGGCACCGCTCGGGCCACGATCACGAAAGACTGGTCCTATATTGCAGTTCGCTACACCAAGGAACAGATCGCTACCATTAAGAGAGCCGCTCCGCGAAACCTGCCGAGGGCAATGGCCTACATCGGCCGGTTGGGCATCGGCGTTCGCGGAGCAGATCGGCCCGGCTTCTTTGACGAGGATCAACTTTACCACCTGAAGAGCGACCCGAAGGAAATGGAGAATCTGGCTGCTCACCCAAAACAGGCCTCTCGACTGAAAGAGATGCGCAACCTCATGCAGCAGGACCTTAAAGCCATTGGACGTCCATTCGGAGAGTTCATTCGCGGAGGAAATGCCGCTGAACCCGGCCAGATCGACAAACAAATCGCGATCGTGAAAAAAATCGAAATTCAAGGGAAGAAGGTAACGCTGCCAGAGGCTTTACAGCGGAACCTGGAAGTGACCGGAGAGTCCGCTCCAGACGAAGACAGAGCGAAGAAGAAAGCGGAACGGGAGGCGCGAAGAGAGATGAGAAAGAAAAAAAGAACGAAATAAGGGAGATGGGCATGGACACACATCCCCTCTTATTGCGGACTTTGATACCTGAAAAGGGATGAACCTATTTCTTTCTCACTCCTGTAAGCCCATCCGTCCAATGTGGCGGATTACCTTCCTTGAGCCACGCTAAATTGAATTTCGCGAAGACCACGTTGTCTACTCGGCCGGGCCTGTGACTCGTTTCGAAGAGAATGTAGATCACTCCATCCTTGTCGGCGGTCAATGAACAATAGGCAGCTCCAAGATGGTGGGGAATGTGACGTGAAACCGGCCAGGTTTCTTCTCGATCGAAGCTGGCCATCACGATGACCTTGGTCCACTCAACGAAGTTCTTGGTTTTGGGAACCGATCCCCGCTTGTACCTCAACCCTTCATTTGAACTGGCGAAGAGGAGCACATCTTTGTGTCTCGTTAACCCGTCGGGCATCCGAGCCAGTCCCGCGCTGGTACCGTAACTTGGCATCCTTGAATTAGAGAAACTGGGTTTCGTTCCGGAAGTCTCAAAAAGCTCATCCGATGCGCTCCAGTCGACAAACGTCTTGCCTCCATCGTAGCTCCAGGCGATCCGGCGTCGATCGTCGGCTGACATATGTGAACGAGAGTTGATGTAGAGACTCCCATCGGAGAGTTCGGCTACTGCAGCCTCCCCCGTTCCTGACTGGACCGGATCACTCTCCCGCCAGGTTTTGCCACGATCGTCACTGTAGTAGACCGCGTTGTAGTGAAAGGCGAGATCGCTCTTGCCCTTCTTGAACTTGAATCGAAATCGCGTCGGCAAAATCAGACGCCCCTTGTGCTGGCCGTGGCGTAGAGTGATACCAGCTTCACTTCCCATCGTCCCTCCATGGTCGGGCCCATTCTGGTGAAACACCACCTTCTCCGAGTTCCAGGTCTTCGCTGTATCCTTACTTCTCCACGCTGGCACATCCGGACCAGGGTCGAGCAATAAGATATCTCCGGTAACTCGGTCAACAATGACGTTACCCCCTTCGCATTTGGGGGAGATGGTTTGAAGATCGGACCAGGTTTCTCCCTTGTCTTTGCTTGTGCGATAGAACCGGGAAAGGCCAGCGAAGGCTATCAAGGTTCCATCGTTAGCAACGATAATTTTAGGAAGGCGAATCTCTTTATGGTCGCCTTTGGAAACGAAGAGAGTCTCCATTTTGAAAAGGGGTTTATCGATTTTCTGGTCTTGGGCCTCCAGTGGAACGGGGAACCCAGCCGAAGTCATCAAGATCAGGACGGCTGCAACTTTTACGCATTGGGTTTTCTGGGATCGATAGCGAGGTGATTCCTTCTCTGACCCCGGTGTCCTGGGCGACTGCAGGTCAGGGTTGGAGAGGGTTCTGGGGGAGGAAAAGGTGCAGATCCTGTTCATTGACCCCTTATTGACAGGAGATCGATTTCTCCGCCAGTCCTAGAATCGGCTCTAGGACGCAGGAAACCCGCCTCAGCGGAAAATCGCTGACGCCCGGGCAGCCAGTTTGGCTTCGCGCCCTGTCTTCTCCGGATCGCTGGCCATGGGGTGGTGACGATGAACATCCAGATAGAATGCGATCGTATACTACGTCTTGCCCCGGATCTGACCGGCGTAAATCCGGACGGCCGCAGACTAACGGCACACCGTATAGAATGGTTTGCCTTCGGGCTTGTGAGGTTACTGCTCTCCAGGATTTGCCAAAAGGCTTCAGATACTACCTTGGTTGGGATGTCAACCAGACCGGACCTCCGGGAGCGAGGCGCGTTTGCGCCTTCAAAAAAGTGGTGCGCACGAGAGGACTCGAACCTCCACGAGTTATTCACTCACTAGAACCTGAATCTAGCGCGTCTACCAATTCCGCCACGTGCGCTTGGAAATCGGGGCGGCAGAGAAGCACCCGCAGGTCCGGAATGCAATGCCTTTTGCACAATCCTGGCGTCCGGTGCCGTTTCATCATTGCAAACTGCCCCAAAGAACCAACCATCCTCCCCCAATGAAAAACAAACTTCCCGTTCTTTCTCTTCTTCTTGTCCTGGGAAGCGCCAGTGCACTTCCAGCCGGGAAAATCAAGGCACCTGAATGGCCCCACCAGGGCAGCGATATTGCCGTTGACCCGGCAGTGCGCTTCGGGGCCCTCGACAACGGGATGCGCTATGCGATCAGAAAAAATGCAGAACCTCCTGGACGGGTTTCGCTACGTCTTCATATCGCCGCCGGGTCCCTCCACGAAGCGGAGGACCAGCGCGGAGTCGCCCACTTTCTTGAACACATGGTCTTCAACGGAAGCAAGAACTTCCCCGACGTGGAGAACCTGCTGGGACGGATGCAGCGGCTCGGAATCGCCTTTGGGGCCCACGCCAATGCCTACACCTCCTTCGACGAGACCGTCTACATGCTGGACCTTCCGAACCTTGAAAAGGATACCCTTAAACTCGGCTTCGAAGTCATGCGGGATTTCGGAGACGGCGCTCTTCTTGCCTCCAATGAGATAGACAAGGAGCGAGGAGTCATTTTATCCGAAAAACGCTCACGAGACTCGGTCGAGATGCGCCTCATGGAGCAGCAGTTTGAGTTTCTTCTGCCCGACTCTCTGATAACCCACCGCTTCCCGATCGGAACCGAAAAGGTCATCAAGGAAGCCAAGCGCGATCGCTTCACCTCCTTTTACGAAGATTATTATATCCCTGCCAACATGACCTTTATCGTCGTGGGTGATATCGACCCGGCCTCCTACGAGAAACGTATTGTGGCAGCCTTCGCCTCCATGAAAAATCCCGACAAGCCCGGGGAAAAGCCCAAGATGGGCAAGGTCCCGGAAGGATTCGAATTCCAGGCTGCCATCTTTTCCGACAAGGAGGTCAAGAGTGACGACCTCGCTCTTGGGTTCGTGCAGAAATACAAGGCCACTCCAGACCAGACTGCCACCAGGATCTCCCGCATGCCACTCAGGGTTGCCAATTCCATGATCGGGCGCCGGTTCGATGTTCTCGCCAAGAAAGAGGGCTCTCCTATTTCCTCCGGGAGTGCGGGGCGGTTCGAATGGTTCAATGCCATTGAATTCGGCTCTATCGATGTCACTGCCGTAGAAGGCAAATGGCAGGAAGCCGTGCCGGTGATGGAACAGGAACTGCGACGGGCCCTCGAATACGGATTCACCAAGGCCGAACTCGATGAGATCAAGGCCGCAATCCTGAACCGGGCCGAGCAGGCGGTAAAGCGAGCCGGTACCCGTCAGTCGGCTTCCCTTGCCACGGGACTGATAAACAGCATCAGTAGCGGCCGCGTTTTCACAAGCCCCGGAGAATCTCTGGACATCACCCGGAAGGCCTTGAAAGCGCTCACTCTTGAGAAATGCCATGAAGCACTGAAGAGCTTCTGGAAGGGCCGGGATCTCACAATTACCCTGACCTCCAAGGCTGCGCCAGAAAACGGAACCAGCACCCTCGCTGCGCTCTATCGAAAGAGTCAGGAGGTGAAGGTCGATCCCCCCGAGAAGAAAGAAGATGTCACCTTTGCCTATACCAACTTCGGCAAGGCGGGAACGGTAACTTCCCGCCGGGAAATCGAGGATCTTGGCATTACCCAGCTGATTCTTTCGAACAACATACGTATCAATCTGAAACGTACGGACTTCCAGAAAAACTCTATCAGTGTGCACGCCCGCTTTGGTAACGGAAAGCTGACCCAGCCAGCAGACAAGCCGAGCCTGGATATGTTTTCCACTGTCCTCCTGAATGCGGGCGGACTGGGGAAACACAGCGCGGACGACCTCAAGCGTATTACCGCCGGACGCAACGTGGGCGGGAGCCTGGGCGTCGATGACGATGCCTTCACCATGGATGGAAGCACCACCGAAGAGGACCTTGAAATGCAATTGCAGATCCTCTGCGCAAGTATCACGGATCCCGGGTACCGGGAAGAGGCTCTGCGCCAGTTTCGCAAGATGCTTCCCATGATGAACTCCCAGTTGAAGTTTACCATAAGTGGTGCGATGGCTGAAATGCAGGAATGGTCACGAGGCGGAGACGGCCGCTTCGCTAAACCGGACGCGGAGGTCCTTGCCAGGTATACTGCCGATGATGTCAAGGCATGGATCAGCGACGAATTCAAGAACTCCTACCTTGAGATCAGCCTGGTGGGAGACTTCGACATGGAGAAGGCCGTCCCTCTTCTTCTCAAGACAGTTGGCGCCCTGCCTAACCGCTCAAGCACCAAGCCGGCCCTGAGCAAGGAGAGGCAGCTCAAGACTCCCGAACTTCCCGCCACCAAGAAATTTACCTATACCTCCAAGATTCCCCAGGCTGCGTCCCTGGTCGGGTGGACAATTCCTCCGGTCAGGGAGGACATCCGGGAACTTCGGCGCCTCAATGTGCTGGCCGCAATCCTGGACGACCGGCTGCGTACCAAGCTCCGTGAGGAACTGGGTGCCACCTACAGTCCGCAGGCACATGCCAATGCGAGCATGGTATTCAACTACGGAAACCTGATGGCCATGTCGATAGGCGCCCCGGAAGATGCGGAAAAGGTAACCGCTCTGATTCATGAGATGGGGCTTGAACTCGGGGCCAAGGGGGTAACCCAGGACGAGCTGGACCGGGCCCTCAAACCCATTCTCTCGAACCTGGAAAAGACCCTTCGCAACAACGGCTACTGGCTCAATACCGTCATGGCCCAGTGCCAATCCGAACCCTACCGACTCGACTGGGCCCGCGGACGCGATAACGACTACGCGTCGATCAAGCTGGACGAGATCAATGATCTGGCCAGAGAGCATCTCGGACGAAAAAATGCCGCCCAGATCGCCATTCTTCCTGAAAAGGCTCCCGAAAAACAGTAGCCCCGGTCCGGGCCCTCCTAGAGATCCTTGTCTGTAACCGCTCCCTCACTGGCGGAGGTCACCGAGGCTGCATATTTGGCCAGAACCCCTCGCCGATAATGTGGTTCGGGCTGGACCCACGCCTCCTTGCGGGCGGCCAGTTCCTCCCCACTGAGGTTGACATTGATCTGGTTGGCTGCCGCGTCGATGGTGATCTCATCCCCTTCCGCTAGCAGTCCGATCGGTCCGCCCTCATACGCCTCCGGAGTAATATGGCCGACCACGAACCCATGGCTCCCTCCGGAGAAACGTCCGTCGGTAATTAAGGCCACGCTGTCACCCAGTCCCCGCCCCATTACCGCAGCAGTGGGACCCAGCATCTCGCGCATTCCCGGCCCCCCCTTGGGACCTTCACGCCTGATGACAATCACATCACCCGCCACGATATCGCCCTCAAGAATCGCCTTCATGGCGTCTTCTTCCGAGTCATAGACTCGTGCACGACCGGTAAAGGACTCACCCTCCTTGCCCGAGATCTTGGCCACTGCCCCCTCCGGAGCAAGGTTCCCATAGAGGATCCGCAGGTGGCTATCGGCCTTGATAGGATTATCGAGCGACCGGATGATGACCTGGTCTGCCGGGTATTCCAGATTCGAGTTGGCGAGATTTTCCGCCATCGTGCGCCCCGTGACGGTGAGACAGTCTCCATGCAGTAATCCGCCCTCCAGCAGCATCTTCATGAGAGGAACCGTTCCTCCGATTTCCACAAGGGGCGCCATCTCAAACTTTCCGCTCGGTTTGAGGTCTGCGAGCACGGGGACCTTCTTTCCGATCTCGGTAAAATCATCAATACCCAGCGGCACCTCGGCCGCATGCGCCATCCCGAGGAGGTGAAGAACCGCATTGGTCGATCCACCCAGCGCAATGACAAGGGTAATGGCATTCTCAAAAGCCTTCCTCGTCATGATATCGCGAGGGGTGATTTCCCGCTCCAGCATGGCCAGAACCGCGGCTCCCGCATCAAAGCAATCCCGCATCTTGTCATCCCCCACCGCGGCCTGGGCTGAACTGTTGGGCAGGCTCATTCCAAGAGCCTCAATCGCACTGGCCATCGTATTGGCAGTATACATCCCTCCGCAGGACCCCTCTCCCGGAATGGCATTTTCCTCAACAGCCTGCAGGTCCGCATCGGAATACTCCCCACTCGCATGTTTACCTACCGCCTCGAAAACGGAGACGATATCAAGAGACTTCTCCTCACCCTGGACCGTGGCACATCCCGGCAGAATGGTCCCGCCATAGACAAAGACCGCTGGCCGGTTGAGGCGGGCCATGGCCATGATGCACCCCGGCATGTTCTTGTCACACCCTCCAATTGTGACCACCCCGTCAAACCCTTCGCACCCGACCACGGTCTCGATCGAATCTGCAATCACCTCCCGACTGACCAGGGAGTATTTCATCCCCTCCGTGCCCATTGAGATCCCATCTGAAATCGTAATTGTGTTAAAGATGACAGCCTTGCCTCCCGCTCCATTCACTCCCTTGGCGGATTCCCGGGCGAGACGGTCAATATGCATGTTACAGGGAGTCACCTGACTCCAGGTCGAGGCTATGCCTACCTGTGGCTTGTCAAAGTCCTCGCGTTTGAACCCTACCGGATACAGCATGGCTCGACTGGGAGCCCGGTCCGGTCCGTCCAGTACGGACGATGAGTGCTTCCGTGTGTGTTCGTCGCTCACTGGCCGGACTCTTTCCAGACCTTGCACAGGCGTCAAGCGAGGAGAACCCGCACATCCCATAAACACGTAATATTCAGCAGGAAGACGGCAGGATGCCGCAAGGTTCCCGGGGTTCTCCTCGATGAGGCGATACCCAGCAGCGTAATTCCTCACCAATCCTTGCCTTTCTTCCCCTTCTGGCATAAAGGCCGACCAAGCAAATGGCCAGTCACCGTGTCCTTGTCGCGGACCCCATCAGTGAGCATGGGGTCGCCCTCCTGAACGAGCACCCCGACATTACCGCCGACTTCATTCCTGATCTCGGCTCCCAACCGGAAAAGCTTCTGGAAATCATCGGGGACTATGACGCCCTCATTGTACGTTCCCAGACCAAGCCCAACGCAGAAGTAATCGCGCGGGGATCCAGGCTCCGGGCCATCGGCCGGGCCGGGGTGGGCGTCGACAATATCGACCGGGAAGCCGCAAGCGCACAAGGGGTGATCGTGATGAATACCCCGACTGGTAACACCGTTTCTACTGCCGAACATGCCTTTGCTCTCATGCTCGCTACCGCCCGCAATATTGCCCCTGCTCATGCCGAGGTCCTGAAGGGTGAATTCAAGTCCGCTCGCAAGGCCTTCGCCGGCATCGAACTCAATGGCAAACGGCTCGCCGTGATCGGCATGGGCCGGATCGGGAGCGAGTTCGTCAAGCGGGCGCAGGGGTTCAACATGAAGGTTGTGGCCTTCGATCCCTTTCTCACCCAGGCCCGGGCCGATGAACTCAAGGTCGAACTGGCCGATTCTCCCGATGCCGTTCTGACGGGCGCAGATGTCGTCACCCTGCATGTTCCGCTCACTGATGACACACGCCACATCATAAATACCCGCCGACTCGCTCTGATGAACAAGGGCGCGCTTGTCATCAACTGCGCGCGGGGAGGATTAATCGACGAAGAGGCTCTCAGGTCCTCCATTGACTCCGGTCACATTGCGGGCTGCGCCCTCGATGTCTACGAGGACGAACCTCCCTCACCTGACCACCCCCTCTTCTCCTGCGGCAAGCACGTGGCTTTTACCCCCCACCTCGGAGCCTCCACAGCGGAGGCCCAGGAGAACGTGGGAATTCAGGTCGCTGAACAGATCCGGGACTTCCTCAGCACCGGAGAAATACGAAATGCTATCAATATGCCTTCGCTCGACGCCGAGGCACTTGCAGAACTGGAGCCCTATCTCGATCTCGCCACCGCTCTTGGAAAAGTGCTCGCCAAGCTGGGACCCGCCAGCCCGGACGCCCTGAGGGTTTCCTACCACGGGCCCCTGGCAGAGCGGGATACCGGTCTTGTCTCCCGGCACGTCCTCACCGCCCTGCTCGCTGCTGCCTGCAATGAGGGCCAGGTCAATATCGTGAATGCCCCTGCCGTGGCAAAGACCATGGGAATGGACCTGACTGAGTCCACCATCAGTGCTGCCACCGAGTTTTCCGAACTACTCGTCGCCGAGCTCACCAAGGGCGACACCAAGTTTCGCCTCGCTGGCACCATCATCGGGAAGACTCCCCGTATTGTGGAGATCGATCATATCTTCGTGGATACCAATATCGAAGGGCACTTTCTGATTGTCTCCAATGATGACCGTCCCGGGATCGTAGGGGCGCTGGGCAATACCCTCGGGGAAGCCGAGGTAAACATTGCCAACATGTCCCTCGCACGCAACAAGCAGGGAGGTAATGCGCTCACCATCATCGAGGTCGACCAGCCCCTCGCGCCCGGAGTGATGGAATCCGTTCGGGGCATGCCGGGAATCCTTTCTGTCACCGGGGTAACGCTTTAGAAGCGGGCCGGAGGATCACTTCCTGTTGAACCTGGCCACCTCGCGCTCGGCCTCCCGCATCTCCACTCGCTTTTTCATATCCTGCCGCTGGTCGGAGTGGCTCTTGCCCTTGCCCAGGCCAAACTCAACCTTCACCCGACTGCCCTTGAAATACATCCGGAGGCACGGGAGAGTAAATCCTTTCTCATCTGTAGCCTGCGCCAGCTTGAGGATCTCATTCTTATGCAGGAGAAGCCTGCGGGCACGCTTGGGTTTGTGTTGGAAATATTCACCTGCGGCTTGCCAAGGCTGGATATCACAGCCGTAAAGGAAAGCTTCCCTCCGCTCAATGCGCACAAAGGCATCTGAAATGTTGACCTTCCCCTCCCGGATGGATTTCACCTCGGTTCCGCGCAACTGGATCCCGGCTTCGTAGGTATCCGAGATATGATAGTCGCGACGCGCCTTCTTGTTGGTGGCGACATCACGACTCATAATGATGCCCCTTCACACCGCGGGGCCTGCGCGCGTTTTCAGCCGTTAGGCTGCTCGGCAAGCTTGACTTTACCCTCAATAATTTCAGTCAGCGCAATATCCGCCGCGCCCATGCTCGGCACGGTATCGATCAAGGGGGCGCGACCGGTGTTAAGCTGCTGAACCCGCTTGGAGACCATGTTGATCAGAATCTGGGGGTCGGGGACAATTACTGCTGCCTGCTCTACGAGATCACTTTTCATGGGTATACCGGAAAATCCAGACACCGGCTTCGGCTGCTCAAAGGGGATCACGTTATCAGCGTCCATCCGTGCGGTCTGGTTCGTAAAATGGGGAAAAACCTGATGATCCTCCCTCCAAGGGAGTCACGAACCATAGTTCAAGGATTCGTTCAAGAGTTTTTGCTCGGATTAGCTGTTTGGCATCATGATCAGCCCATTCCGGACCTCCAGAACATTACCTCCCCTCGATAACCAGACTGCCCGGACCAACCCCATCAGCTGCGCAGGAAAAATAGAATATCACATGAACTTGATCAGATGATCCAGACCGGCAGGCCCCCACGAGACCGCTCCTGTCACAGCAGCTTGATGCCAAAGGGCTTGAGAATCAGCACCAACCCGAAAAAGAGAACCACCGTGAGGACACAATTGACTGCGAGCGCTGCTCCAAAGCCCCAACCATTTCGCAACATCCATGGAAGAACCAGGAACATGGGCAGGCTAGGCAGGACAAACCAGAAGGTCCCCTCTGCATGATTAGCTATTCGTTCGGGGTCCTGTTTTTCCAGACGCATCCAGATCATCGCCAGCAGGGAAGTAAGCGGTAACGCAATGAGCAGTGCCGAGAGACGGTCATGAAAGAGCTGAATCTTGGTCACCAGAAGAACCACGAGAGCTGTGAGAATGAGCTTCGCGATATCCAGACCAGAAAAACTGATAACCTTGTCCCAGGGAACTTGACTCATATACGGCTTACTGTTGCTGAGGCCGGAGCTTGCACGGTATAAACCGGTCATGCAAGAGTTCCGCTTCCCGCTAGCCATCAGCCTGCTCCTCATCTCCTGCTCACCAGACCGGGTAACCAACCAGAATCCTGTCCGGGAAAGTGCCGGAACTGCCTCCTCCCACAAGGACATGGCCCGGAACCGTTCCAGCAGCGTCACCTTGAACGGTGCCCAGCGAAGGTCTGTTGGCATGAAAATATGGCAGAATGAATCGGGAGCTACCGTAAGTGGACTGACCCACTGGAACGAGGGAGAGGAGTTTCCCTCCCTCGGAATCGGACATTTCATCTGGTATCCCCATGGATTTAACGGACGTTGGACCGAGACGTGGCCCGAATTCATCAGGTTCGCCCAGGCGAAGAGAACTCGGAACATCCCCGCCGTTGCGCTCCTGCCTGACTGCCCCTGGTCCGACCGCAGGACATTCCAGCGAGACTTCAATAGCCTGGAAATCGTGGACCTCAGGCGTTGGCTGGCCTCCTGCATTAACCTGCAGACCGAGTTCATCATGGCAAAGTCACGGGCCGCCCTGCCAAGGATCCTGGCTGCTGCCCCAGCTGACCAGAGGGCCCACATCAGAACAAGTTACGACAAGGTGGCCGCCACCCCGAACGGCACCTATGCCCTTATTGATTATGTCAACTTCAAGGGTGATGGCACCAACCCGGGAGAACGCTACCATGGACAGGGGTGGGGATTGATGTGGGTGCTCATGGACATGAGAAATGTTTCCGCAGGGCAGGATGCCGCCCGGGAATTTGCCGCTGCCGCGAAACGGCGCCTTGACCTGCGGGTTCGAAACTCTCCTCCTGAACGGGGTGAAAAGCGCTGGACCGCCGGATGGCACAACCGCTGCAACACTTACGCCCAACCCCTCTGACTCTCAATTTCCTCATCGGCCTCCCAGTTCTCCAATGGCTTTGACTTAATCTCCTTTTCAAGCGACAATCGAATCCAGCGATGGCAACCGAAACGACCCTGATTCTCTTCAAACCCGATGGCATACAGAAAGGCTGCACCGGAGCTGTTCTCGACCGCTACCTCAAGGAAGGATTCCGCATCCGGGGCATCAAGATGCTCCAGGCCAGCGATGAACTTCTGGAAGAGCACTATGCTCACATCAGCCACCTCGAGTTCTTCCCGGAGATCCGCTCCTTCATGCAGGAAACGCCAATAATCGCCCTGGCTCTGGAAGGAGAAAATGCCATTGCCCACATCCGGACAATTCTCGGTCCAACAGACTGCAAGGAGGCGGACCCCGGGACCATTCGTAATGACTTCGGAAGCAAGGATGAATCTTCCAGGATGCACAACATCTGCCACGCATCAGATAGCCCGGAAACAGCTGCGATCGAACTCAAGCGCTTCTTTGGCGAGGACGAAGTTTTCGATTGATCCATCTCACAGTCGCAGACAACGGCTGGCGAATCAGCCGTTTACCAGGGAGACCCTGAAAGATCTTCAGGGTTTCTTTTTTTCGATGACCACCAGGAAGGGGCCTGCCTCGGTCTCCTTCTTCCCGGAAATCCCTACCACTGCACCCCGGTCCTGTAATCTCCCTGCAAATTCCAGGACCCCTTCGCCCTCCTCCAGTCCACCCGGATGCCCCCGATAACAGACCACACTCATGACTCCTCCCTCCCGCAGAGCAGTCCATCCCTCCGCAAGGGCTGCCAGGGTCTTTTCCCTGCAGGTTCTCCGTCCGTGATCACCCCCGGGAAGATATCCCAGATTGAACATCACGGCCGCAACCGGTTCCTCGATATGTCTCTGCAAAGTGACATGACTTGCATGGATAAGGGCCACCCGCTCGTCCTTGAACCCCTGTGCAACAAGGCGTGACCTCGTGGACGCAATGGCCTCTTCCTGAATATCAAAGGCGAAAACACGTCCCTCGGGGCCAACCAGATCCGCCAGAAAACACGTATCCCGCCCATTACCGGCGGTAGCATCAATGACATGATCTCCTGACCGCACTATTGCCCGCACAGCTTCGTGCGCTCGTTCGGTAGCGCGCATGGTCACGAAGCTAAACGAAAAGGGCTCGAACATTCAAATCTTCCTCAATCTCAAGCCCATCACACAAATAGGCGCCCAATCGTCCTGCTACGCCGGGAGCATAGAGTACTCCTTTCGAACCCAGACCGTTAAAGATGGCAAGGTTCTCAATTTCCGGATGGGATCCGATTACCGGGCGGCTCTGCCTTACAATAGGTCGGATCCCCGCCACATGCTCCAGCACTTCAAAAGGAAGATCCGTGAAAGAGCAGATCAATTCCTCAATCTGGGCTCGACCGGACTTGGTTGGCCTGTCACTCAAATCATCCCAGCGATAGGTAGAACCGGCCCGGAAAATCCCGCCCCCGAGCGGAATCAGCCATCCATTGCGGCTCATGATCCGGTCTTCCGGAAACCCCGGGATCCGCACGGTGAGAATTTCACCCTTGGCCCGGCGCTCGGGCAGGAACCCAAAGGGGCCCTGCCCCAACCCGGCCGCTCCGGCACAAAGAACCGATATTCGTCCGTCGGACTCCGGAACATTGAGGTCAATTTCCTGCACCTCAAAGAGTCCGGCCTCCCGGAAAAAACCGCGGGACGCCTCGAGGAAACGATGGGCGTCGAGCCGCGCCCCGCCCTTCCAGATCACCCCTCCGTGAGGAGCGTGACAGGGACAGTCCTGCGGTTCCAGGAATTCAGCTACCCACTGGTCCAGTTCGGACCGCTTCTGGTCGAAGCGCCCACGCTCATCTGCATCCGCAAAAAGCCGCAAGATCGGCACCTCATGGAAAAACTGCTCTCCAAGGACAGTTTCAACCTTCCGGTAGAAATCCCGGGCCTCCTCAAGGAATTCGGCCAGACGCCAGCTAGGATTGACATTACGTCCTGTCACCGGGGTAAGAAGCCCCGCAGAAATTGATGAAGTGCTCCGCCCTTCACCCCGGTGCAGAAGCTTGAACTCCCTGCCACGGTCCCAGAGTCGCCACGCAAGGCACGTTCCGGCCAGTCCCTGTCCTACAATAGTCACTCCTCTGACCATAAGCCTGTCCTACCCTACTTCATTATCCGGGGATTTTCCACCCCTTCCATCCATCCACCCCCGTTCAGGTAAGGGGCCAGATTACCGGGATGAGGACACAAGCCAGGACCCCCACCATGATATTGAGCGGAAGTCCAAAGACCACGAAATCCCTGTAATTATACCCCCCGGGGCCGTAGACCAAGAGGTTGGTCTGATATCCCATTGGGGTAGCCATCGCCGTGGAGGCCGCGAAAGCTACCGCCATGATGAATGGCTCTGGGTTACAACCCAGCTTGTTCGCAAGTTCGATACCCAGAGGAGCGCACAACACTGCTGCTGGTTTGTTCAGGATAAGCAGGCTCAGGGCCGCTGCCATGAAATAGAATATCCAGAGAGTCGCATGACCGCCCCAGTCTCCCGTAATCGAATACAGGTGGTCGGCTGCCATCTGAAGGGCCCCGGTTCGCTCCATGGCATTACCAAGGGCAATCATTCCGGCAATAAGAACAAGGACCGGCCAGTCGATAGCACTGTAAGCATCCCGGGCGGTAAGAACCCTGGTCAGGACGAGAAATGCCGCCCCCCCCAGCGCCAGTACACTGATCGGAGCCAACCCGGAAGCTGCGAGCAGGACCACCACGAGAATCGTCATCAGCGCCAGAGGAGCCTTATGTCGCTCAACCACTTCATCATGGACACCCTCCAGGAGAATAAATTCGTCCTTACTGCGCAGGTTCTCCAGAGCTTGAGTCGTCCCCCGGACCAGAAGGATGTCGCCCATCCGCAATTCGAGATCGGCAATCTCCCGCCGATGGTGCCGTCCACGGCGCTGGAGGGCAAATACCGAGACATCAAAGCGCTGGCGCAGTCCAAGATCACGGCAACTCTGCCCGATCAGTGGAGACTCCGGAGCAACCATCAGCTCAAAAAGGGTCATCTCTACCCGCTTCACCTCGGAAACATCCTCCTGCATGTCAGGCGCGATGCTGATTGAGTGCTGACGGTCCAGTTCCAGGATCTTATTAAGTTCTCCCCGGATCAGCAGGATGTCGTTCTCCTGCAGAGGCATTTCCCCCTCCAGGCGCAGGACACGGTCGCCCCGGATCAACTCCGCCACCTTGATGCCACTGGCCGCCAGAGAGGTGTCTGGCAGCTTCTTTCCAATCAAGTCGGAATCCGGGCCGATGCTCACCTGGGTAATGTATTCCTTGGCGTCCTCGGCAGAGACCGTGGACGCAATGGTGGTATGATTCGGCAGCAGGCGCCACGAGAAGAGAAGGAGATAGCACATCCCCACCACCACAATGGCGAGACCCACCCCGGCAAACTCGAACATCCCAATCCCAAAGCCAATCTCTGCCGCATACGAGGCAATCAGGATATTCGATGAAGTTCCAATCAATGTACAGCTTCCTCCCAGCATGGAAGCGAATGAAATCGGCATCAGGAACTTGGAGGGACTGGCTCCCAGTCGCGCACAAACCGTCAGGACCGCCGGGATGAACACCACCACGACGGGAGTGTTGTTAATAAAGGCGGACATGAAGCAGACCGCCGAGAGCGCAAGAACCATGAAGCGCACCGGGCTGCCGCGGGAGAAATCGGCCAGTTTTCCTCCCAGAGCAGTGACCAGCCCGCTCCGCATCAGCGCGGCACTGAGCACGAACATGGCAGCAATGGTGACCAGGGCCTCATTGCTGAAACCAAGGAGCAGGTCCTTGGGTTCGAGAATCCCCACTACTCCCAGGACCACGATGATGAGCAACCCCACGATATCCGTCCGCACCCTGTCGGTCACAAACAGCACCACCGTGAGCGCGAGCATCACGTAAACCAATATGATTTCCCATTCCATCCCTGCAGGAGGAGCCGCTGTTAAAAGCCCCTCAGACCTTGAAGTTCGGGCTCTGGCTCAGAAAAGCTTTCGGGTTTTCGTAGATTACTTTCTCTACCAGTTCTACGGTATGCTGACGCTTCTTCATCTCAAGGGCGCACTTTACCACCGCGAGGGGATCGGAAATCCCCCAATCACAGGCCGAATTCATCCAGATCCGTTCGGTGCCGAAGGTCTCCAGGATGTCAATCGCCCGTCCAGGAGTGCACTTCGACTCCGGATACAGCGTCATCCCGGCCCAGAATCCAGCATCCAGGGCAATTGCTGCGGTATGCTCCTCCACATGGTCAATAATGACACGATCAGGGTTCACCTGTGCGTTCTTTAGAGCATCGACGATGAGACGGGTACCCTTGAGCTTGTCCTCAAGATGAGGCGTATGAACCAGGATGGGAAGGTCGCGTTCCTGCGCCAGGGCGATGTGCTCCTCGAGGATCGTATGTTCGTTCCTCGTATTCTTGTTCAGTCCAATCTCCCCAATTCCCAGCACGGTTGGCTTATCGAGAAAATCAGGAATAATGGAAAGGACTTCCCTCCCAAAAACCACGTCATCAGCCTCTTTGGGGTTGATACAGAGCCAGGTGAAATGAGGGATCCCGAATTTTGCCGCGCGGGCGGGTTCATACTCGGTCAACTGGCGAAAGTAATCGCGAAACCCTTCAACCGAGCCCCGGTCATATCCAGCCCAGAAGGCAGGTTCACAGAGAGCCTCGCAACCAGCCTGGGCGATGGCCTGATAGTCGTCAGTCGTGCGACTGACCATGTGGGCGTGCGGTTCAATATAGCGCATGGGTTAATGAGGCGGAGATAATCAAAGCAAAGGTCCAGGGCAGCTCTATTCCTGAGGCGCCCCATAGGCAAACTGGATGTCAGAACCCTCAACCGGTTCAGTCGAATGATCCGAGAGAGAATCCAGGACTGCCTTGGCCCGTGGTTGATCACCCGGATTTAACATTGCCTCCATCGCCTTGAGGAATCCCACATGCCGGAAATCACTTTCTCCTTCATGTCGATCAAGACGGTCGAGAAAAGCTGCGATATCGATCAACTTGTAGCGGGCATCCATGAAATAGAGATCCAGGATGTCTGTCTTGCTGGCCATGGGGTCAATGTATCCGTCTCGCGGCAATTCTGAAGAAGGAATTTAATAGAAAATCTACTGGCCCATTCACTTTTCCCGGGGAATACAGGGCCATACATGGGCGAACGCGACCTCGGAATACAACCATTTGACCTGCTGATGGAAGCATGGGGGCTGAGCAATACCGACCTGGTCGACACCTCACCGGAACAACTCACCCACAAGCAGGTACGACGCGCACGCTCCGGCCGCCAGCTGACTTTGAAGATGATGATGAAGATCAACCGCACTTTCAATGTCGCCATCTGGTTCCGCCTCAACGATGATCAGAAGGAACGATTCGTTGAATACGGCCATAAGGACCTCTTTAGCTATGCTAAGGGGCATGACCCCGGGTCCGGGGATCCCAATGCAGGGCTTGCGGCTGAAATCCGTGGCTGAATCTTCCTGCAGAGAAACCCGACGCTTCAGCCCGGGATTCCCTGATTCTCGATTTTTTTGCGTCAAGAGGAGATCATTCGTGCTTAATCCAGTCCGTGCACCTCGACCACCAGCATCATCTCGCCTATTGCACCAACATTCATCCTGCCGAGTCTTGGGCAGAAACTCTCGGTGCCCTGCAGGAGCATACCCTCAAGGTCAGGGACAAGGTCATCCAGGGCGACGAACCCTACGCCATCGGACTCCGGCTCTCTGCCCTCGCCGCCCGGGAGTTGCTGGAAGGAGATAACCTCCCTCTCTTCCAGGACTGGCTCTCCAGCCAGAACTGCTACGTCTTCACTATTAACGGATTCCCCTACGGGGCCTTTCACGGAACCCGGGTGAAGGAAAATGTCTATCGTCCCGACTGGTCTTCATCCGAACGACTGCTCTATACCAATCAACTCTTCAACATTGTGTCCCGCCTGGCTCCCGAAGGGGTGGAAGGATCGGTTTCCACCCTGCCCGGCTCATTCAAGGCCTTCAAGGCCGACGAATCCTCTCTCTTTGCCAACCTGGAGGCCTGCGCCCGTCATATCGAGGATCTTTCTGAACAGACCGGTCGCGATCTCCATCTCGGTCTGGAACCTGAACCGCTGGGACATTTCGAAAATACCCGGGACACCCTGGCCTTTTTCGATCGGCTTCTGGGCCAGTCCGATGATCCCGACCTTCTTCTGCGCCGGGTGGGCATCAACTATGATACCTGCCATTTTGCGGTAGAGTTCAACGATTGCCGTGAATCCCTCGAGGCGTTTCGGAACGCGGGACTGCGAATCTCCAAGGTTCACCTCTCCAACGCCCTGGCCTTTGACCTCGATAACCCGGACGCCCTGAAGGCCATCGCACAGTTTGATGAGCCCACCTATCTCCACCAGCTTATCACCGACGGCGGCGAAACACGGCGCTTCTTCACCGACCTGCCCGAGGCCCTCACCCTGCTGCAGGAACCTCCCATCATGGCCGAGGGCCACCAGGAAGCCCGCGTCCACTTCCACATTCCTCTATATGCCGACCCTGCTACCCCACTCCGCTCCACCAAGTCTCACGTAACCGAACTCCTGGCCTACCGGAGGGCCCAGCCTGATTTCTGCTCTCACTTCGAGATTGAGACCTATACCTGGGGGGTTCTCCCGGATGACATGCAGAAACCGATCGTCGATCAGATCGCGGAGGAATACCGCTGGGTCCTCTCCCAGCTCTGAATTCTCCCCATGACCATAGCACCCGCCCGTAACCATGAGAGGCCAGCGCTTCCTTGACCTGCTCGCCATCGGGCGGGTATCCAACCTGCCTACCGTCTGGTCCAACATGGTGACGGGATTCCTCCTTGCCTGGGCCTTTGGCGGTGGTCAGAAAACCTTTTCCGAGGCCCTTCCCCTTCTCGTCCTTCTACTGCTCGGAACAACCTTTGCCTACCTCTTTGGAACCTTCCTCAACGACTGGAAGGATGCGGAATTTGATGACAGGCACCGCCCGGAACGGGCAATTCCAAGTGGTCGCTGGTCGCGCAAGACAATCGGATTGATCTCGGCAGGGTTCGCCCTCGCTTCCCTTGGATGCCTGTTCCCGGCAGGTTCCCGGCAACCCTTTGTTCTGTTACTGGGCACGATCCTCCTCGCGGTCATCATAATTTATACCGTGCTCCACAAACGGACTCCGCTCGCAATCATTCCCATGGGAATGTGCCGGAGCCTCCTCTATCTCATGGGATATTTCTCAGCGGTCTCCATTACCGTGACAAACTCCGGAACCACTTCAAACAAACCAGACAATTTCATCCTCAGCATTCCTGAGGGCAATAGCCTTCTCCTTCTTGTCCTCATGGCCCTCGGCATCTTCAGCTACGTGGCCGGATTGACCCTTGCAGCCCGCTACGAAAGCCGAGCTACAGAACTACCCTTTCCCCGGATTATTCTGTGGGCTCTCATTTTCCTCTGTGTCCTGACCCACACCTGGTGGTGGACCTCTCAGCATCCCACTATTCCGGCCCTTCTCTGTCTCCTTCCCTTCCTTCTCTGGACGGTCCGGTCCCTTCTCATTCTCCGGAAATCGATCCCTGACTTCGTTTCCCGTGCACTCGCCGGACTTTGCCTCCTCGACCTCCTGGCCTTTGCTGGAATTGCCCCCATCATCCACACCGGTTGGCACACCCTCGATGCCGCTCCTCTCTTCCTTGCCTTTATTCCCCTCTCCTGCTTTCTGTTTTCCATTCTGTTACAACGCATTGCACCTGCAACCTGAGTCAACGATCGACAGATCTGCAGAGCTGGGTTCAAATCCCTTCACCGGTTGAGGGAAGAAGAAGCCAGACCTGAAGAGAACTCGCACCGCTTCCATTTTTCGGAATGGCACGGCCGTTTCCTGCTGGGGCACCGGAAAGCCTTTGCGATCCTCGCAGGGCTTCTCTCCATCGTAGCGATGGCAGGCCTCGCGCAACTGCGCTTCGATGACGAACCACGGGAGATCTTCAAGCAAAGCGATGAGGAGTTTGCCCTGCTTGAAGAGTATTTCGAACAGTTCGGTGCCGACGACAACAGCATCATCCTGGTCCTCGAGGGCAACCTTTTCACTCCCGGGTTCTCGAGGGCCCTTCGTGGATTCGTCGATGAGGCTCAGAAGTCCTCGAGCGTGGTCTCGATCCTCAGTATCCTCGATGTTCCCGGACCTGGTAACACTCCTCTCCTTCCTCCACCGGACGCGGACCTTGTTCTCTTTGAGAAAGCAAAATCCGTTGCCCTCAATCACCCATTTGCTACCGGGCACCTTGTATCCGCCACTGGCGAGACAATCCTCGTCACGCTTGAACTCGTCGAGGACGGACCCCAGACAATCAGCAAGATCCGTCCCGTATACGAGGAATTGCAGGTGCTGAAGAACAGATGGTTCGAAGGCCTCCCCTTCGGAGCCAGTTTTACTGGCAGTGTAGCCGTCAGGGTGGAAACCCTTTCCGGGGTCCGCAACGAGTTTTTCCAGATCACCGCCCTCGGCGCTCTCATTGCCATGTTGGTTGCATTCGTTCTCTTCCGGAGTCCTGCAACTACTCTCATCGTCTCGGCAGGACCCGGCCTTGCCGTGCTCTGGACCCTCGGGTTGATGGGCTGGCTCGGAATGAACATCGAGGGCATCAGCACTCCCTTGCCTGCCATTGTCTTCGTGGTTGCCTTTGCCAATTCCGTCCACCTCATGATCGATATCCGGCGATCCCGCCGCCAGGGTCAAAGTGCTCCCGATGCCTCACGCAACGCAGTCGCCAACCTCGGCATGGCCTGCATGCTGACCTCTCTCACCACCACCATCGGATTCGCCTCCCTCATCATGGCGGAAACCGACAGCGTGCAACGCTTCGGACTGGCCACTGCAGCGGGGTCCGTCCTCGGTCTCCTTTCCAATCTCACCGTGGTCCCCCTCCTCGCCTCCACCATGACCAGGCCCCCCCGCCGATCTCCTGAAAAGGAACCTGGCGAACGCCAGCCACAGGGCCTCCTTGTGGCGCTTGCCCGGTTCATCACCGCCTTTTCCCTTCCCCTGACCTTCCTTGCGCTGGGTCTCACTGCGGTCCTGGTCTGGAGTGCTACCCAGCTGAAGTCCGATATTGTCTGGACCGAAACCCTGCCCTCGGACTCCGAGGTCACCCGTGCCATGAACAGGGCGGACCAGGAATTCGGCGGCATCATGCAGGTCCCCATTATCGTGACCTGGGATCAATCTACTTCCTTTGGTAACCCCCGGATGCTGAAACTCCTCGATGAACTGGAAACCCTCATCGAGGCTAATCCCACCTTCGGCCCGTCGCTTTCCATTCTCAATTTCCTTCCCGAGAGCATCCAGTCGCTGCCCCCCCCGGCTCTCGAACAGGCAACCTCCCTCATTCCCGGGGAAGTATCCCAGAGACTCCTGCGAACCGACCTTCGCCGGACCATCATCACCCTCCGACTTCCCAATACCGGTGTTGCATCCACCCGTCCCTCCCTGCAGCAACTCCAGAAGGACCTGAGCAGTCTCCAGGCACGCTACCCCGGATTCTCTCTCCATGTCACGGGTTCCGCGGTGATCGCCGCCGAGAACATGTCCAATGTCATCCGGGATCTTGTCCGGAGCCTGTCCTTCGCCTCGATCACCGTCTTCCTGGTTCTAACCATCGCCCTGCGCTCGCTGACCCTCGGGCTTCTGAGCATCATCCCCAATGCCTTCCCCCTTCTCTTTAATGCCGGGCTCCTCTATCATCTGGACAAGCCACTCCAGATCAGCAGCGTTCTCACCTTCAGCATCTGCCTTGGCATCGCGGTAGATGACACCATCCATTTCCTCATCCGCTTCCTCCGCGAACGCAGGGAAGGCGCAGATGTCCGTCTGGCGCTCATGCGCTCCTTTGAAACCGTCGGTCTGGCGCTCCTGATCACTACCGCCGTCGTTTCCAGCGCTTTTCTTGCCGCGATGACCAGCTCGATGCCTGGGATTGCCTTCTTCGGCGCATTGGCATGTTCCGCCATGATCGCGGCTCTCGTGGGTGACCTCGTGTTTCTCCCCGCTCTGCTTGACCGGTTCGTCGGAAAAGCCGAACGCGCCGAGCGAAGGCGCAAGCGGTTGAAAAGAGGCCTGAAGCTCTAGAAACCCGGAACCTGGTCCTGCTTTCGGGCAACCAGCCTCATTACCCCTCCGACTCCCTGTTTGCCGTCATCCCACAACTGACAATCGTAAATACCCGGCTACACTCCCCCCCGTGCGCACCCATCTCTCCGCCCTGCTTGCCGCCCTCCTTGCCTTGCTGCTGGTGAGTTGCATCGAGGGGGAGGAAGAAATCTGGCTGGAAACTGATGGCTCAGGACGGATTGAAGCGACCTACAAGATGCCCACCGCGGTCGCCCAGAAGATCGGAAAACCCGATGAACTGGTCAGGACCCTTAAGGAAGCCGCCGCCCGGGATCCTCATGTTGACCTCACAAGCGTAGAGCACCAGGCCAGACGTGGCGGAATTACCCTTAAATTCTCGGGCACCTTCGACGACCTCCGCAAGCTTGCCTCCTTTCCCCAGCGTCAGTTACGCGACCCCGAAAAACCCGCTAAGCGGGTCAGAGCCGAGGTCCTCTTCGGTGAAACGAAGCTGGAAACCTCCCGGCGTGGGATCTCCTACGACCGTAAGGTCGATATCAACTGGCTCCTCAAATCGAGTCCGGCCGCAAAGCCAATTCTGAAAATTCCCGCCCTCCTCGGCAACTCCTCCTTCCGCTATACCCTGAATCTGCCCGTCCCGGTCCGGGAATCCAACGCCACCTCCCGGTCAGAAAGCGGACACAAACTGGAATGGACCTTCCTCCTCAAGAATCACGTCAAGGAACCCATGCACCTGACCGCCGCAGGTGACCTCCCCCTGCCCCGCTCCCTCTGGATCATCCTCCTCCCTGCTGTGCTTCTCCTTTTCTTCATCCAGAACAGACGCGCCCGTAAAAAACTCCAGCGATAGTCCATCGCTGAATTAATCCGGTCCCCTCCTGCCCTCCAGCCAAGAAAACCGGACAGCCTATTATCCGTAGAATCAGAATGGTTCAATCAACCAGGCTTTATCGGAGGAATTTCTGAAATCAGAACCACGCCCTCCAATCTAACTCTACAAGCGGCCCCGGGTATGCTGAAATGTGGCGGGGAAATAACAAGCAACCTGGGAACGCTGTAGCTGCTGATTACACCCCGGCAGAGAGCATCATGATCGAAACTTCATCTCTACCTCGAATCCTGTCGTGCGGAACGGGTCCCGGGGCTGCCTCTATAACCGAGGCCCTGAAGCAATCCGACGAAATCGAACATGTCCTGTCCTTTGGGCGGAAGGCACAGGATTACCACATGGCTACCATCACCCGGACACGATCCAAGGCCGGAAAGATGGGTGAACTAACGGATCAGGACCGCTACTCGGGCATTCTCGCTCAATCCATATCCCCTGACCGGATGGAGCAGTTCTACCGGTTTCTCTTCCAATTCGCAGACCACCTCCACCGAAGGGAGTCTCAATATCATCACCGCCCGCACCAACTGGAAACACTTCACGAGTACATTAATTATTATCACCTGATGGCGGACATTTTTGCCAGCAGGATTAAAGAACACGGCATAAACGTGGTTCTCTTCTTCAATGCCCCCCACCTCGGTTTTGATACCCTGTGCTATCAGGTCGCCAAACTGATGGAGATCCCAACCCTGGTTCTGATGCAGACGATCTTTCCAAACAAGTTCGTCTCATGCAGTGAGGTCGAGACCTGCGGAAAAATCAACCTGGCTGATATCCCGGACGATGTGGAAATTTATCCCATTGAACGGAAAGAGAGCCCCGACCTTTTCTACATGGACAAGGTTACCCCGACTTCTCTCCGCAGAGGCAGGATCAATCCGAAAGATCTTCTCCTGATCCTCACCTATATCCTGACCAGGGAACCCGGCCTTCTTGGCAGACCCGTCGCGCTTTGGTCCCTGTTTCGTCGTGCCTGCTCCGTAAAATCCTCATTCCCACGGTTCCGTGATCCGTTCGCTGATTTCTTCCACGTGAAACAGCTCGATTATTTTGAGACCCTTTCCGAATTCGAGAACCAACCGGTAGATCTCGAACGACCTTACGTCTATTTTCCACTTCATCTGCAACCAGAGGCAACAACTTCCGCGATGGGAGGAATCTACATGGACCAGGCGCTGGCAATCGAACACCTGTCGATGCTCCTCCCCGATGACTGTGCCATCTACGTTAAAGAAAACCCGAAGCAACGGCATTTCATGAGAGACCCTCTGTTCTTTCACCGCCTGAACCGCATTCCTTCCGTACAAATCGTGCCCTCCATGACATGCACTTATCAACTGACGGACAACGCCGGGTTTGTGGCCACGGTAACGGGAACCGCAGGGTGGGAAGCCATCTGCCGGGGCAGGAACGTAGTCACCTTCGGGCACCCATGGTATGCTTCTTTCCCGGGAGTATTCCCCTATCATCGAGAGTTATCATACGACGAACTGGTCTCTCATCAGATTTGCCATGATCTCCTTCAAAAGGCTGCTGGTCATTTCCTGAGCCAGATCCCTGATGGCATTGTCTACGAGCGCTACAAGCCTCTCGTTCCTGATTTCGACCAAGAGAATAATATTTCCATGGTAGTACCTTACATCGTGGACGTGATGCGGGGCCGCAGGAATCCTGTATTCGTTTCTAACCCCTGAGCGTCGGTTTTCTCCAAGCTTCTCTTCCCCGGCAGGCCCACCAGGCAGACCCGCCATCAACTGAACGGGAATACTCCAATCTGAGATTGAAGGAGTGTCCGCTTCTCAACCGACACTCAACAGGCTCCTCGCCATGGATCTCGCTTCCTCGCTCTGCCCGCCCAGCATCCGCATCAGTTCTTCCACACGTGCTTCGCCATCCACCTGCTTCAGCGATGAAATCGTCCGCCCCCCTGCCACGGCCTTCTCAACCAGAAAATGCTGGGAGGCCAGGGCCGCCACCTGCGGAAAGTGGGTAATGGCGACCACCTGGTGAGCTCCACCGAGAATTGCCATTTTTTCCCCGACCGCCCGTGCGATTTCACCACCCACGTTGGCATCAATCTCATCAAAAACCATCAATGGTGTGCGGTCCTGCCGGGCAAGAGCGCTCTTGATGGACAGCATCACCCGGGAGACTTCTCCACTTGAGGCAATCTGCCGAAGCGGCTTGAGGGGCTCCCCTGGATTGGGACCAAAGGCGAATTCCACGCTCTCCAGACCGGTTGAGGACGGCTCGGCCTGCGATTCCAGATTCACCTCAAAGGCAGCCTGCCTGAAGCCCAGTTCCGCAAGATGCCGACGGATCTCACGAGCGAGCCTTGGAGCTGACTTCAGCCTCTTCTCGCTGACCACCGCTCCCGCTTTCATTACAGCCTCGCGTGCCGACCCTGCAGCCATCTCCAGTGTCTCCAGCAGTTCCCCACGGTTCTCCACTGCTCCCAGTCGCTCAGCCGCCCGGGCCCCGCTTTCCACCACATCCGTGAGAGCAGGGCCGTACTTTCTTTTCAGACTCTCAAGCTGGTCAACCCGCTCCTCAAGAGAGGCTGCCTGTTCCGGGTCGAGATCGATTTCCCCCAGGTAACGTTCCAGCTCGCGCGATAGATCCTCCATCTCAACCACCGCCGTTCCCAGACCGGAAGTCCATTCCCTCGCAGCAGGATCATGCTTCTCGATTTCTCCTACGAGACGCTGCAACTCCCGTATCCGGTCCAGCACTCCATTATCCTCACCAGTAACAAGCCTCAGGGCCTCTCCGGTCACTCCCACCAGCTTGGCACTGTTCGAAGCCCTCTGGTATCGCTCCTGCAACTCGCCTTCACCTTCCGGATCAATCGCAGCAGACTCAATTTCCTCCACCTGGTGTCTCAGTAATTCAAGCTCCTGCTCCCCGGCCTCCTCTGCATCACGCAACTCCCGCCAGCGGGTGTCCGCCTCCCGCCATGCTGCCCAGCAAGCCTGATAGTGAAGGTCATCTTCCTCCGCGCCTGCATATGCGTCCAGCATTACAAGCTGACGCTCCACGGAAAGCAGCGACTGGTGATCATGGGGCCCATGAAGGTCGACAAGGTTCCGTCCCAGTAACTTGAGAACTCCCAGAGTGGCTGGCGAATTGTTCACGAACTGCCGATTGGAGGATACCCCCACCACCCGCTTGATGAGAAGCTGCCCATCTTCACAACACTCGAGACCCATCTCTGCCAGCACCCGGTTTACCGCTCCGGCATCTGGCAACTCGAAAACCGCCTCCACCTGGCAGACATCTTCCCCCGTCCTGATAAGACCCTTGTCCGCTCGTTCTCCCAGGATGAGCTTGAGCGCCCCCACGATTACGGATTTTCCAGCCCCCGTTTCACCCGTCACCCCCACCAGTCCGGAGCCAATCTCCCAGTCAAGCCGCTCAACGAGGGCCAGGTTCCGGATTTTAAGAAGGCTCAGCATCCGCTCTTTTTCGTGAACCCAATTATGCAATCATCTCACCACGATTCAACCGCCACCCTCCAGCCATGTGAAAAACCCCGACCCAGAGGGCTTCCAGCGCCGGATTAAGACCCGCAAAACCCCTGTTCCCGGGCAGTTCATGGTGATGGGTCCTGATACGCTCGTTAATTTTCCCGGTAGCAAGTTTCTCATCTTCGCCTGATAATGCCTTTCATCCCGATTTTCCGACCACGCCCCCTGCCGTGAACAACCTGAACGCCACTGCTACTCTTCTTGGCACCGGCACCTCGGTGGGCGTCCCGGTCATTGGCTGCTCCTGCCCCGTTTGCAGTTCGGATCATCCCGGCAATCGGCGTACACGGTCTTCCCTCCACCTGCAGACCCCCGGAGCCTCTATCCTCATCGACAGCGGCCCTGATCTTCGCGAGCAGGCCCTTCGTGAGGGCCTCCACACTATTGGTGCCGTTCTTTATACCCATTCTCATCTGGATCACGTGGCAGGATTCGACGAACTGCGGGCCTTCTGCTGGCATCGGGAGGAGCCCCTTCCCATTCATGCGGGCCCTGAAACAATGGCGGTCCTTGAGCAGATGTTTCCCTGGGCGATGTCAAACACCTCCCGCAATTATGTCAGGCCTGCCCGGCATCTCATCAGCGGATCGTTTCGTATCGGAGACCTGGCCATCACCCCGGTCCCCGTGATACACGCGTCGGTTGAAACCTTTGGCTTCCGCTTCGACCTTCCTACCGGACACTCCCTCGCTTACCTCAGCGACGTGAAGGAGATCCCCCCCGCGAGCTTCTCCCTTCTGGATGGCCTTGAGGTCCTTATCATCGATGCCCTGCGGCCAAGCCCGCATCCCACCCACATGAATGTCGAGGAATCCCTTTCCGCCATTGCGCGGGTTCAACCTGCCCGGGCCCTCCTCACTCACCTCGCCCACGAGATCGATTACCGCAATGCAGACACCGAACTGAAGCTCCCGGATACTGTTTCCATTGCTCATGATGGACTCAAGTTGGAGTTTGAGAGTAGCGAACCGTGCGCTATCGTCAGCCCTATCGATCCATGATGCATCTCTCTCCCGGCCTCGCCTCCTGCCTCCTGCTGACTCTTCTGGCCGCTTCCCCAGCCCCGGCCCGACCAGCAGCCATCCCTGCCGAATCTGTTGTGGTTCTCTACAACAGCAAACAAGCTGGTTCAAAATCTCTGGCCCAGCACTATGCGAAGGCACGTTCCATCCCCGGGAAAAACCTCGTGGGCCTGCCCATGCCCGCCTCCGAGGAAATCTCCCGCCAGCAATTCGAACAGCAGATCCGTGATCCTCTCCGCAGGATCTTTGATACCCGTGAATGGTGGGAACGACAGAATGGGGCAAACGGCCTTCGGCAACCAGTCTCCATTGATCGTCGGATCCTCGTCACCATGCGGGGAGTCCCCTCCAAGATCGCCCGGACTCCCGAGACAATTCCATCGAACCAGCTGAAAAAACGGCCCTTTACGCCCAACCCGAGGGGCGATGAAGCGTCGGTTGATTCCGAACTCTGCCTCCTCGGGATCGAAGGCTACGACATCGCCGGACAGGTTACCAATCCCTACTTTGGCCGGAACATCGCCATCATGAACCTGCCGAAGGCCAACTTCCTGATGGTAGGCAGAATCGATGGACCATCCGCCGAAATCTGCAGGGGCATGATCGACGATGCCAGGGCGGTCGAGGAAAGCGGCCTCTGGGGGATGACCTACCTCGACCTGGCTCGGAAGGGCAAAGGTTACGAAGTGGGAGACCTGTGGCTTGAGAAAATCGCCGTAATGAACCGGAAGGTCGGCCTCTCCACCGTGATCGATCGACACCCCGATACCTATGTCACCAACTACCCGATGAATGATGCGGCCCTCTATTTCGGCTGGTATTCGCACCACCGCAATGGGCCCCTGCTGAACGAGGACTTCCAGTTCAAGCGAGGGGCAGTGGCCATCCATCTTCATTCCTACAGCGCATTCGAACTCCGGAACCCTGACCGGCGCTGGTGCGGCCCCATCCTTGCTCATGGTGCCACTGCCACGGTGGGCAACGTTTACGAACCCTTCCTCGCCCTTACCCACCACCTCGACGTCCTCCATCACCGCCTCCTTCAGGGCTATACCATCGGCGAGGCATCACTCATGGCACTTCCAGCTCTCTCGTGGCAGGCCGTCCTCCTGGGAGATCCTCTCTACCGGCCGTTCCAGACAGATCTCACGGTCGACCTCAACGAACGAGCAGATCGTGACTACAAGGCCCTTCGACATGCCCAGAACCAGTGGGGTGATGACCCCGGGAAACTGGTTCCCAAACTGCGCACTTTTGCAAACAAGGCCAACAGTGGAACAGTCTTCGAGGCCCTTGGCCTGCTCGCCCGGGAAAACCAGGAGGAAGAACAGGCCGCGGCCTTCTTTGTCGCTGCGCGGGACAAGTTTCAGAACAGGAGCGACCGACTGCGGCAGGACCTCCACATCATGGACGTCTACCGCACTGCTGGTAACAAGGAAACGGCCATCCTCCTCCTGAGGAAAATGAAAAAGGACTACTCAGGCCTTCCGGAGACCAAGGCTGTCGTCGCACTGCTCAACATCCTCGATCCACCCTCTCCTCCGCCGGTCCGGCTGGAACCCGAAAAGCCCGGGAGCCGGTAGCAGGACAGGCCAGATTACTCCTTGTCCGCGACCCGCTCCCTGAGTGGCGCATAGGGATCCTCCGGTCCCTGTGCAGGATCGACATATCGGGCAAGGTCGCGCATCGCGATTACGGTGCAGCCCTCCTTCCTGAGGTAGTTCATGTGCTTCCTGAAGTCCGCAGGATCACAATTCACCCAGGGATGATCCAGAGCAGGTACTCCATGATAACAGAGAACGGCTATCCTGCCATTACGTGCCTGCTCCACGGCCCATACCAGGTCTTCGAATTTCCAGTCGGGGCCTGCATAACCAGTAGTCGGCACCAGCAAGGGATGGTCCACCCGGGGGTCGTAGGCAGGACCCCGGCCACCTTTCCCTCCATCCTTGAATTCAGGCCCCACTCCCCGCCGGGCGAACAGATACTTCATTTCTCCCAGTACCTCGACACATTTGGGGCTATGGCCGAACCCCGGATAACAGAAGGTCACCGGCCGGGGTATCCTGTGCTCGCTGCATCGCTTCTCAATATGAAGCAGCTCTCCCCGCATCTGCTCCTTTGAAAGGCGCGGCATATGGGGATGAGATCTCGTGTGGTTGCCGATCTCAAAACCCATCTTGTGTAGTTCCACAATCTCGTCCCAGGTCACGTAATGATTCTTGTTCCGCAGGAATCCCAGGCCCTCGGTCACGTAGAAGGTCGCTCCGAACCCATGCTTCTTCACTTCCTCCGCTACAAAGGACCGATCCGACTTGTTACAGTCATCAAAGGTCAGGACCACCAGCTTGTCCGGGATCTTCCTGAGTTTTACCTCTTCTGCAGAGGCACAAGCCATGAGGAACAAGACCACTGCGACCGACTGGAACAATTTCATTCCCGTCTGCTCTCACCCCTGCCACTTCCTGTCAATCCTCCAGAGGCCTTCTCCCCTTGGCAGATCATCCTCGTAGCAACGGAAAATGCCGGGGAACGTATCCTCAATCCTCCGGAATCTCCTCTTTCCGCAATAACCTCTGGAATATTCCCCAGAGTGCCCGACTGTAAGGTGGCAGGTCTCAGCATGGTGACCTCGACCCCGGACCATGACTCTTCAAGAAAGCCTCCTAGCCCTCAATCTTCTCCCTGGGCTGGGTCCGGTCCGGATCCGCCGCCTTATCGATCACTTCGGCGACGCGGAAGGAGTGCTGCGGGCCCGCAAGGGGCAACTCACTGCTGTCAGCGGGATTGGCCCCGAGTCCGCTGGCATCATCCAGTCATGGGAAGACCATGTCGACCTCCAGGGAGAACTTTCCGCCATTCGGTCGCGGGGCCTCTCCCTCCTCACGCCCGGTCATCCGGGCTGGCCCCCTGCCTTCGACCATCTACCGGACTCACCCCTCCTCCTCTATGTCTGGGGTGAGGTCCAGGAACGTGACTCCAAGGCCCTCGGAATCGTAGGATCACGCAGGACGACTCACTACGGACGGACCTGCGCCCGGAAGTTTTCATTCCAGCTTGCCCATGTGGGATTCACCATCGTCTCCGGACTGGCCCGCGGAATCGACACCGCGGCCCACGAGGGCGCTCTTGCAGCCGAAGGACGAACCATCGCGGTGCTGGGTTCCGGACTCGGACAGCTCTATCCTCCCGAGAACATGGCCCTCGCCGAACGAATTGCCGAGGGACACGGTGCGGTAGTCTCGGAATTCCCAATCAACACAGCGCCCAGCCAACACACCTTCCCCCAGCGCAATCGGATCGTAGCCGGGTGGTGTGAGGGATTACTGGTGGTGGAATGCCCTTCCCGTTCAGGAGCACTCATCACTGCCAACATGGCCGGGGAATACGGCAAACACGTCTTTGCCATCCCCGGGGGAATTGACCGCCCTGGCTCGGAAGGCTGCAACGAACTCATCCGTGCTGGAGCCATTCTCGTTACCCGCGGATCCCAGATCCTTGATGAACTTTCCCCCCTCCCTCCAGAGTCCCGGACCTCAGCCGCCCTTCACGAATCCCCGGACGATCGCGAGGTAACCCTCAGCGGGGAAGAGAGCAGGATCCTGGCCCACCTGAGTGGGGAAGAACTGAGTATGGACCAGATTATCGAGGAATCAGGACTTCCGGCCTCGACGGTCGCCTCCACCCTCCTTCGTCTTGAAATGAGAAACCTCGCCAGGCAGCTCCCGGGCTCTTACTTCGTGAAGGGCTCCTGATTTTCAAGACCCCGGGGATCCGGGCTCTCCTTCGAAATCTGCCACGGAATCCGGCCACATTCTCCCTCCCGGCTTATCTCCCGTCAGCCCCCCCTGAAAACTCCCTGCACTGGTCTAATCTCCTCCCCGGCACGGCGTTACCCTGCCCTCGATACCAACTTTTTTCGGAACCCGCAGGGTTCCTGAAAGAAGGCCTCCCGAAAATTTCCCCTTTCCAAGACCGCCTTCCGCCGCGTATGTGGCATCCACGGATGGCAAAAACCCTCATCATAGCGGAGAAGCCCTCGGTCATGACCGACCTTTCCCGCGCTCTCGCAAAGCACCTCGGCAAGTTCGAGAAGAAGGGAAAATCCCTCGATTCAAAGTACTTCGAAAACGAGCAGTCCATCATCACCTCCGCGGTCGGCCATCTCGTCGAACTCAAGATGCCCACCGGTCCGAACGGTAAAAACCTCCCTTGGAAGTTCGACGTCCTTCCGGCTATTCCGAGAACCTTCGAACTGCAGCCCATTGAAAAAACAGAGGGCCGCCTTCGACATGTCCTCAAGCAGGCCCGTCGCAAGGACGTCGACCTCATCGTCAACGCCTGCGATGCCGGCCGGGAAGGCGAACTCATCTTCCAGTACATCCTCGACATCGGAGATATCGACAAACCGGTCAAGCGGCTCTGGATGCAATCCATGACCACCGGCTCCATTCAGCAGGCCTGGGATGACCTCCGTGCCGGCAAGGACATGGACGATCTCGCTGATGCCGCCAAGTGCCGCTCCGAGTCCGACTGGCTGGTGGGCCTCAACTCCACCCGGGCTCTTACCTGCTTCCGTTCCCGTCACGGAGGATTCAACATCACCGCGGCTGGCCGCGTGCAGACTCCCACCCTGGCCATCCTTGCCAAGCGCGAACGCGAAATCGCGGCCTTCAAGCCCACGCCCTACGCCGAGGTCCACGCCGACTTCGGTGTCGAAGCTGGAGAATATCCCGGCAAATGGATCGACCCCGCCTGGAAGAAGGACGAGGGCAATCCCCACTCCCGCCGCGAGCGCATCTGGAACCTGGAGACCGCCAGGACCATCCACGCCCGTTGCCAGGGAAAGACCGGAACCGTCCACGAGGAAAAGAAGCCCACGAAGCAGATCGCCCCCCAACTCTACGACCTCACCACCCTTCAGCGGGAGGCTCCCTTCACCGCCAAGAACACCCTCGGCCTCGCCCAGACTCTCTATGAGAGGCACAAGATGCTGACCTACCCTCGGACCGACTCACGCTACCTCCCCGAGGACTACCTGGCCAATGTCATCCAGACCACCCGGGACCTCGCAAAATCAAACCATCCCGTCGCCAGATGGGCTGCGGACTCCCTCGAGAACGATCGCATCAAGTTTCAGAAGCGTGTCTTCAACAATGCCAAGGTGTCCGACCATTTCGCCATCATTCCGACCGGTCGTGTCGTCAAGATCAATGACGCCGAGGAGAAACTCTACGACATGGTCTTAAAGCGCTTTATTGCGGTCTTCTTCCCACACGCCGAATTCGAGGTCACCAAGCGGCTCACCACCATCAATCACTCTGAGCCGAGCACCATCATCATCCCCAGCTCCACGGAACCGGTAGAAAGTTCCTCTGATACATTTCAAACTGACGGCAAGATCCTCACCAACCCCGGCTGGCTCGCCGTCTATGGACGGAGCGTCGGAGTCGCCTCCGGCAAGGACGAACTCGTGCCCGTCAACGAAGGTGAGGATGCCGAAACCAGGGAAATCCAGCTCGAGGAAAAAGAAACCAACCCTCCCGCCCGCTTCACCGAGTCCACTCTCCTTTCCGCCATGGAGGGCGCTGGTAAACTTGTCGAGGACGAGGATCTCCGGGAAGCCATGGCCGAACGCGGTCTCGGCACCCCCGCCACCCGTGCTGCCACCATCGAGGGACTCCTCCGACAGAAATACCTCGCGCGCGACGGCCGCGACCTCAACGTCACCGGGAAGGGCCTTCGCCTCATTGAGCTCCTTGAGGAAATGGATATCAAGCCCCTCACCTCCCCCTCCATGACAGGGGACTGGGAAGCCAAGCTACGCCAGATGGAACAAGGTCAACTCGACCGGGAAACCTTCATGGGTGAGATCACGACCTTCACCGAGAATGTCGTGAAAAAGGCCCGGGCCCATTACGACGAGGCCGTCTCCCGCTCTTTTCCTGCCCTGAGGTGTATCTGCCCGGAATGCGGCGTTCCCGAACTCAAGCAGACTGACGCCACCTACGAGTGCGAGGAACCTGAGTGCAAATTCCGTATTTCCAAGTATATCGCCGGACGGCGCCTCAGCGAGGAGGAAGCCCGGGAGCTCTTTACTTCCAAGTTCCTCGGACCACGCGAGGGCTTCATCTCGCGCTTCAACAAACCCTTCGAGGCAGCCATCGAACTGGTCCAGGCCGTCAGCAAGACCGGCAAGAAAGGCCGCTTCAAGACCAACTTTGTCTTCGAGCAGGATGAACCGGAGGAACTCTCCGACGACCAGATCGTGGCTCAAGTCTCCCATGGGGAGGAACAACACGACCTCTACGAGACGGACAAGAGTTACCTCGTCCCCTCCCTGAAGACCGACAAGGAGCCCGAGGGGGTCAAGTTCTCCAAGGCCATCCTGTCCGCCGAGATTCCCCGCGAGGCCGCCCTCCGGATGCTCAATGGGGAGAAGAGTGAACTTATAAAGGGGTTTGTCTCCAGGAGAACCAAGCGTCCCTTCGACGCCTTCCTGCGCTACGATTTCGAGCAGGGCCGCCCGACCTTTGAATTCCCTCCGCGCAAGAAAAGCGCAGGCAAGAAAGCCGCCAAGAAAAAGACCGCCAAGAAGGAATAGACTCTGATGTGGCCAAGCTCCCTCTTGGGCTACGTTTGAAACCACCAGCAGCTCTCGCAGGTTCACCCTTGCGAGTCGGCCCCACCCGCTTCCCGCGGATGGGGCTTTTTAAAGGGCCGGACCCAATGGACCCTCGACTCCCCGCTTCATTCCCCTAGGATTCCCTCGTGCTCCGCTTCCGGCTCTTCGGATTTCCTGTCACGGTGGAACCCTGGCACTGGCTCATCCTGGCATTCTGCTCCGGCGGACTCCTGCAGCTCAATAGTCGGGCGATGCTGCTTTACATTCTCCTCTTCATGGTGGCGGGCTTTCTCTCCCTCCTGATCCACGAACTGGGCCATGCCCTCATGATGCGCCGATTCGGCTGCCGGCAGGTGGCCATCGTCCTCCACGGCATGGGCGGGGTAGCGATCCCCCAGGAGGGCCGGTTCTCCCGCGGGCAGGATATCCTGGTCAGCCTCGCAGGCCCGGGCCTGCAGTCCATCTGCGGTCTCGCGGTTCTTCTCCTGATGGCACCTGGCAAGGGCAACTGGCCCCCCATCCTCGACCTGCTTCTGTTTCAGTTCGCCGTTGTAAGCCTGTTCTGGGCCATCCTGAACCTCATTCCGGTCTATCCCCTCGATGGAGGACAGATCCTCAATGGAGCCCTTGGTCCCCGGCGCATCCAGCTCACCCTCAGAATCAGTATCACCGTGGCGGTAACAATCGGGATCCTGTTATACCTCAGGACCAGCAGCCTTCTGTTTCCCATTATGCTCGGTTTCTTCGCCTGGCAGAACTACCAGATGCTGAACCATGCCCGGAACCAACGCGGGTGGTGACAAGGCCGGCCTAGAAAAAAACCAGACGACCCCCGGCAATCAGGGCAAAGAGAATCACAAGCCACTCGAAGAGGCGTTGCGAGACGGCGTGGACGAGGTGCCGGCCCAGGTAGATTCCCAGCAGGATCACTGGCACGAGCTTGAGGTTGAAGACGAGGCTCTCCCCGTTGATATAGCTCATTCCCCCGAGGAAGGGAGCCTTGAGGATGTTGACCAGAAGAAAGAAGCGGGCTCCCACCCCGATGAGCTCAAGCTTCTCAAAGCGGCGGGAGAGCAGGTAGAGCTGGAAGATCGGTCCTGCGGCATTGGCCACCATCGTCGCAGTGCCCGCCGCAAAGCCAGCGGCCAGACCTGCCTCCCGGGAATGGGCCAACCGCTCGAAGCGCTCCTGCCCGAACCGTCGGAAGAGCTGCAGGCCCACCATCACCATGATGATCCCCCCGATGATCGAGCGCGCCGAGTCCTCGGGCATCCAGTCGAGAAAGAAGTAGCCCGCCACACATCCCAGCAGGGTGGGCGGCAGGATTCTCCAGACCGGGGTCCAGGAAGCGTATCTCCGGAAAAACGGGTAGACCGAGATATCGGCGAGAATCAGCATGGGAAGCAGGATTCCCACCGAGGGCTTCCCGAAGAGATCCACCATGATACAGACCGCCACGAGCCCTATTCCCCCGAAGCCGGTCTTGGAAATGCCCACCGCCAGCGCGGCAACAATCGCCCAGGTCCACCCGGCCGCCGACAACTCAATCTCCATGCACGGCTGATTGTGGCCCCGGAATCATGAGAGACAAGCACACCCGCCTGATTCCCTCCCATTCCACAATCTGCAATCTTGGTTCTGGACTATCAGCCCTCTCCTCTTAACTTCCGCGGCCATGAAAATCGTCGTCGCCTATTCCGGAGGACTGGACACCTCCGTCCTGCTGACCTGGTTGAAGGAGACCTATAACGCGGAGGTGATCGCCTTCTGCGCGGACGTTGGCCAGGGAGAAGAGCTGGACGGCCTTGAGGAAAAGGCCCTCAACACCGGGGCCAGCAAGTGCTTTATCGGCGACATGCGGGAGGAATTCGCCCGCGATTACATCTTCCCCATGTTCCAGGCCAATGCGGTCTACGAGGGCCGCTATCTTCTCGGCACCTCCATCGCCCGTCCCTGTATCGCCAAGGGAATGCTGGACATCGCCCTCCAGGAGGGTGCGGATGCCATGGCCCACGGGGCCACCGGCAAGGGCAATGACCAGGTTCGTTTCGAACTGAGCGCTGCCAGCCTCGCCCCGCAGGTGGAAGTCATCGCCCCCTGGCGCCAGGAACGCTTCCGCGAACAGTTCCCCGGACGTAGCGAAATGATCGCCTACGCCGAGGCCCACGACATCCCGATCCAGGCCTCCCTCAAGAAGCCCTACTCCATGGACCGCAACCTCCTGCACATCTCCTTCGAGGCGGGGATGCTGGAAGATCCCTGGTATGACGGAACCACGGAAGCCGACCGCGGAATGTATGTCCTCTCGGTCTCCCCCGAGGAAGCACCCGACCAGCCCCTCTACCTGCAACTCCTCTTTGAGAAGGGCAATGCCATCGGCTTCCAGTGCGAGGGCCAGGACGAAGTCCTCGCCAGCCTGCCGGATGTTTCCATCGAGGGTGAACGCGACGGATATGCCCTCCTCTCACCCTATGGCATCATGCGCGTGCTCAACACCCTCGGGGGTCAGCATGGGGTCGGCCGGGTGGATATCGTGGAAAACAGGTTCGTGGGCATGAAGTCCCGCGGCATCTACGAGACTCCCGGAGGCACCATTCTGCTGGCGGCTCATCGCGATCTCGAAACCCTCACCATGGACCGGGAAGCCATGCAGGTCCGGGACAGTCTCATTCCCAAGTATGCCCAGCTGGTCTACAATGGATTCTGGTTTGCCCCCGAACGCCTCGCCCTGCAGGCCCTCGTGATCGAGACCCAGAAGACCGTGAGCGGGGAGGTGCGACTCAAGCTCTACAAGGGCAACGTCATGAACGCAGGCCGCCGCTCCCCCCTGTCCCTCTACAGCGAGGATGTCGCAACCATGGAGGGAGGCGCCGAGCATGCCTACAACCAGGACGATGCCTCCGGGTTCATCTCCCTCAACGCCCTGCGCCTGAAGGCAAACGCCCGACAGAAAAGCTAACCGCTCCCTGCCTTTCCTTTCAGCGGCAGGCTTGCCTTCTCAGGCCACCGCCAGGTTCATGATATCCTCCTGGGTGGCTCCCTTGACGTCGGTGATCTCACCCGTCAACCGTCCCTCGTGCATCACCAGCACCCGGTCAGCCATCCCGAGAACCTCCGGCAACTCCGAACTGATCATGATGATGGACTTCCCCTGGGCGGCCAGTTCCTGGATCAGCAGGTAAATCTCATATTTCGCACCAACGTCGATGCCCCGGGTGGGCTCGTCAAAGATGATCACCTCACAATTACGCTGAAGCCACTTGGCCAGCACCACCTTCTGCTGGTTCCCTCCTGAGAGATTCTGCGCCAGCTCCTCCTGGTGCGGAATCTTGATCCGGAGCGAATCGACAAAATTCCCGAATCCCCCGCGCTCTTCCGTGCTGCTCACGAATCCCCAGCGGGCAAACTGACCGAGATTTGGAAGCCCGAAATTCTCCCGGACCGAGTGAATCAGCACCAGACCCTGACTTTTGCGGTCCTCGGTGAGTAAACCAATGCCCGCCCGGATGGCATGACGCGGGCTGGGCAGTTGCAACGGCCTCCCGTCGAGGGAGATCGATCCAGCATCAGGTCGATCGGCCCCGAAGAGCAGGCGCACGGTCTCGGTACGCCCCGCCCCCACCAACCCGGTCAGGGCCAGGATCTCCCCGGCGCGGACGGAGAAGGAAACATCCCGAACCACCGAACCCCGGGTCAATCCGGAAACCACCAGCCGTTCCTCTCCGATATCTGGGGTGTGCGAGGGAAACTCATTCTCCAGCTTGCGCCCCACCATCAGCTCAATGAGGGATCCCCGGTCAAGCTCACCAACAGGGCTGGTCGCCACATGCTCACCATCCCGCAACACCATGATCCGGTCCGAGATCTCGTAGACTTCCTCCAACCGATGACTGATGTAGATGATCCCCAGTCCCTGGCCCCTCAATTCCCGCACGATATCCAGGAGACGCTCCACCTCCTGGGGTGTCAGGGTGGCGCTCGGCTCATCCATCACGAGGATCCGGGCATCCTGCGAAAGCGCCTTCGCGATCTCGACAACCTGCTGCTGCGCCACGGTCATCTCGGAACAACGCTGCTCCGGGTCAATCACCGTCCCCAGACGTTCGAAGAGCTCCATGGCCCTGAGACGCTCCTCTCCCGCATCGACGAATCCCCCCCTCGTTTTCTCCTGGCCGAGGAAGATATTCTCACGGGCGCTCAGATGGGGTACCAGGTTGAACTCCTGGTAGATGATTCCGATCCCAGCGGTCTGGCTGGCATGCGGCGTGGAGAGATCCACCGGCTCCCCCTTCACCAGGACCCTGCCTGCGGTGGGACCGTGGGCACCTCCGAGAATCTTGATGAGGGTGCTCTTCCCAGCCCCGTTTTCCCCAAGCAGGGCAAGGACTTCCCCCGGGTGAAGGCTCAAGTCCACCCCCTTCAGGGCCTGGACCCCGGGGAAGGACTTGTCGATCCCCCTCATCTCGAGCAAGGGGACCGATTCAGATGGAGACGCAGTGACCATTGGTTCAAATCCACCCCGGCCTGGACTCCCGGCGCGCGGGCCGCGGCCCTCAGTTGCTGAGGATCTTCAGTAACTCGACTTCAAAGACGAGCATTCCCTTGGGTGCCGTGGGGGGAGGAGCTGCTCCATAGGCCATGTTCTGGGGGATCCAGATCCGGCGCGTCTCTCCCTCCACCATCATCTGCACTCCCTCGGTAAAGCCCTTGATCGTCCGCTTCAGCGGCAAGGTCTTGGGACGCTCGGAAGGAAGGCTACTGTCCACCACCTTGCCATCCGTGGTCCAGACCGTGTAATGCACCTGCACGTTATCCGTAGGCTTCGGCTTCGCCTCCCCGGTCCCGGCCTTGACTACCTTGGTCGCAACTCCCGAAGGATTGGCGGCAGCATCCTCCGGTGCCGCAGTCAGGTTCTCCGGGGTAGGATGAGGGCGGAGAATCTTGATCAGCTCGATGTCGAAACAAAGCTGCCCCAGAGGACGTCCTGGACGCTTCCCGTTCTCTCCAATCGGAGGGAGTTCTCCTTCCAGTTTTCCGTAGGCCAGCTCCCCCGGGATCCAGAAGCGACGCTTTTCGCCTTCCACCATCAACTGCACTCCCTCGGTCCAGCCCGGAATGACCCCGTTGAGGGGGAAAGTGGCAGGTGCTCCCCGGTTCAGGGAACTGTCGAAATTATAACCATCCGTCTGCCACCCGGAGTAGTGGACCCGGACCCTCTCGGTGGCGGTGGGATGACTCGTTCCAGTCCCCTTGGTCAGAACCTTGGAGTAAATCCCCGATTCCGTCTTCTCCGCATCCTCTGGCGGAGCAGCTACATCCTCTGGC
>Ga0163180_10000075_pt1 | contig 46636 bp, 43 predicted proteins | sample AtlANTMetagenome_2_FD_109647 | JGI IMG/M metagenome (GOLD analysis project Ga0163180, IMG submission 109647) | Marine eukaryotic phytoplankton communities from the Atlantic Ocean - Atlantic ANT 4 Metagenome | ecosystem: Environmental > Aquatic > Marine > Oceanic | place: North Atlantic Ocean...
CGCTCAGTGGAGACGCCCGGCTGCGCTCTAAATAGGTCTGCCACCGTCGATGCACCAGAGCGTTCAATGGCCTCGCGATCAATGACCAACGTGGTCACCACACTGTCTTTCCGAAGGCTATCTGTCCGACTGGCCGTCACGACCACCGTGTCATCTGAATCGGCCTCGTCATCGGTGTCGGCCCATGCAGATCCGCATCCCAACACCGCAGATATACCCACAATAATGTGCCGAAACTGCGGATTGAGCATGACCATCAAAGCCTTAAACATAGCCGTTGAAATTGATAATCATTTTCATTAACTGATTTTGGCACGGTTGAATAGGCCTATCGAATCTCCCCCGGACGAACTTTTAAAACAGGCTCGCAGTACGCCGCTATTTCTCCAGTTCCATGGCCTCGAATTCCGCTTGCTGCGCCGGAACGATGTAGGCATCAAAATACCAAGATGACAGCGACTCTAAGGTCAGAAAGAAACCCACACCCAATACAGACACCAAGGTGCCCAATAAAACGAGGTTTTTTTGTTTGCGCTGAGGATCGATCGAACATTGATTCTGCTCGCTACGGAACCGCCATACACCGGCCCCACCCATCATGATGGCCACAACACGAAGCACCCAAGCACCCAAGCCCGCAGAGCCATCCGCCTGATAAAAGAAGTCCGCAAAGGAAATGGCATACACACCCCCCATCAGCCCCCCCATAAAAAGGACCATGGGTGCCACACAACACAGCATTCCGGTCAGCCCGACAGAGGCCGCCAAACCCAGCGCCCATCGCCAAAAGCGGGGAGGGCGTTCATCCGTGGCTTGGCTCATCCACCGCTCACTACATTGAGAGCCCGGGATGCCGAATGTCGGTGCCCTTCAACATGAACACCACCTGCTCGGCCAAGTTGGTACTGTGGTCGCCCATTCGTTCCAAATACTTGGCGACACTCTGGTTGTGAATACACCGATGGATGTTGTTGTGATCCTCGGTCATCAACTCTAAAAGTTCGCGAAACAAAGAGTGATAGAGCTCATCCACCTCATCGTCCCGAGTCAACACATCCTGGGCTTTGACCGCATCTTTTTCAATGAAGGCATCAATGGCGTCGCGCACCATGGATCGAACCACCACGCCCATGCGGGGAATCTTGTGGTAAGGCGCCAACTGCGGCTCTTTGGCCAAGTCGATCGCGCGCTCCGAAACGTTGACTGCAAGGTCGCCAATTCGCTCGAGATCGGTGACCATTTTCATGGCAAAAGTCACAAACCGGAGGTCGGAAGCCATGGGTTGGCGACACGCCAACAATGTCAGACACATCGCATCGAGGTCGACCTCATCCTGATTGACATCCCGATCCTGATCGATCACGGCCTGACCTTTCTCGATGTCCCGATTCACCAATGCATCGATGGATTCGTCGATCATCTTCTCGACACGGCCAACCATGAGTAGAAGCCGAGCTCGGATATCTCTCAATTCGTTGGCATAGCCTTGGTCAGTATATTCATTCATAAAGTTCTAACTCCATTCTACCCGAATTTACCCGTGATGTAGTCCTCAGTTCGAGAGTCCTGCGGAGACGTAAACAGCTGAGACGTATCCGTGAACTCCACCAAGTTGCCCATCAAAAGGAACGCCGTCATGTCTGAAGCCCGGGCGGCTTGCTGCATATTGTGGGTCACGATGACGATGGTGTAGCTCTCTTTGAGTTCTCGAATCAAGTCCTCAATCCGCGCAGTCGCTATCGGGTCGAGCGCACTGCAAGGCTCGTCCATCAGAAGGACATCCGGCTCAACAGCCAGGGAGCGAGCAATGCAAAGCCGCTGTTGCTGTCCACCACTCAATCCGGATCCTGGCTGATCCAACCTGTCTTTGACTTCATCCCACAATGCGGCCTGCTGAAGCGCCTTTTCCACGACTTCATCTTGGCTTTCAGGGTTCACGCGACCCGTGAGCGTCAGGCCCGCCAAGACATTCTCTTTGATGGACATGTGCGGAAACGGATTCGGTTTTTGGAACACCATACCCACACGGCGACGGAGTAGAACAGGGTCTACGTCAGGCGCATAAATATCGGCTCCATCCAACTTGATAGAACCATTCACAAACGCCGATGGTACGCGTTCATGCATTCGATTCAAGCAGCGAATGAGGGTGGACTTACCGCAACCGGATGGCCCAATAATGGCCGTGACACCCAATGCTGGAATACCCATATTGATGTCATGCAGCACTTCGTTGTCGCCAAAGCCGCCATGAAGTTTGGATACCTGAAATTTTGCTGCTTCACCGGTCATCGGTACCTCTTCTGAAGCCGGTCACGCAAGACCACGGCAACCGCATTTATACATAGCATAATGCTCAGCAGAACGATGATTCCACCCGCAGCGTTAGCAATGAACGCCTCTTGAGGACGGCTGACCCAGTTGAAAATCTGAATCGGCAACACAGAGAATGGACTCATCGGTCCTTCCGGAAGGAAGGTAATGTACGTCAGAGCGCCCACGACAATGAGAGGCGCCGTCTCTCCTATGGCCCTGGAGATGGCGAGAATCGAACCGGTCATCATCCCGGGAAGTGCCATGGGAAGCACAATGCGGCGAACGACTTGCCAACGGGTAGCCCCCAAGCCGAACCCCGCCTCACGAACCGGATCCATCACCGTCCGCAGCGCCTCACGAGACGCCATAATGATGATGGGCAAGATCAACAGCGCGAGCGTACAGGCCCCTGCGAGCAGGCTTCGATCCATGCTGAAAAAGCGGACGAACATCCCAAGCCCGAGCATTCCATAGATGATGGACGGTACGCCTGCAAGATTGGCGATATTCACTTCAATAATCCGTGAAAACCGCGAATTGCCTCCATACTCTTCCAGGTAAATGGCCGCACCAATACCCACAGGAACAGAAATCACCGAAGTCATGACGATCAACCAACAACTGCCCACCAATGACGGCAGAAGACCGGCACGAGCAGCACGCCGACTGGGGTAGTTCTGAATGAAGTCCCAATCGATTCGGGGAATTCCATCTGTCGCCACGCTGATCAACAAACCCGCGAGCACAATGAGCGGCAACGCCACGGAGGCAATGCATAGGATCCGGAAGAGCGTCTCACCCAAACGATTGCGCTGCTCGGTCATGACGCACGATCCCGGTATTTTTGTGCCATCCGTTGACTCACCATATTGATGCTCAATGTGATGATGAACAGCGTCGATGCCACAGCAAAAATGGTTCGGTACTCCAGGCTGCCGGCGGGTGTATCACCCATGCTGACCTGAACGATAAAGGCGGTCATCGTCTGAACAGGACCCCGTGGATCCAAGGCCAAGGTCGGACGCTGTCCGGCCGCAATGGCCACAATCATGGTCTCACCAATGGCGCGAGCAATCGCCAGCAACAGACTGGCTGCGATACCGGACATGGCTGCGGGAAGCACAACCTTGGTGATCGTGACCTTTTTGCTGGCACCCAGTCCATAAGCCGCTTCTCGCAAATGATCGGGAACAGCAAAGAGCGCATCTTCCGACAATGAGCAAATCATCGGAATGATCATGATGCCCATCACGATGCCTGGGCTGAGCGCATTAAAGCCCGCCAAACCGGGGACGACCGACTGAAGCAAGGGCGTCACGACAATCAAAGCAAAGAAGCCGTACACGATGGTCGGCACACCCGCCAAAATCTCAAGGGCGGGCTTAAGAATCCGTCTGGCCCCATACGATGCGTACTCCGACAAGTAGATCGCTGCACCCAAACCCAAAGGCAAGGCGACCGCCACCGCAACACCGGCCGTCATCATCGTGCCGCTCACCAAAGGCCAAATCCCAAAATGCTTGTCCGCAAAGAGGGGGGTCCACTGCGTGTCGAACAAGAAGTCCACCAAAGAGACTTCTTCAAAGAACGCAATCGTTTCGGAGAACAACACGATGACGATGCCGATGGTGACACCCACGGACAGAAGCCCACAAAAGGTGAGCACACCTTCTATGAGCTTCTCCGAGGCAGGCTTTGCCCGCCCAGTGATGGCCGATTGTGTATCTATCGTACTGCCCTCGACCTATTGACCACTGACCGTGCCAACGGTCTTGGAAGAATACCTCGCCTTGGCCTCTGAAGTGGCTGCGGCAGTGAGGGGTATGTAACCAACTTCCTTCGCAAGCGGTCCACCATCATTGAGATAGTATTCAACGAATCGATTCACTTCGTCCCGGTCGCTCGCCTTCTTACCGACGTAGATGAAAATGGGGCGTGAAAGCGGTTTGTAGCTTCCATCTGCAATCGTCTCCATCGAGGGAGTCACCGGCTCACCGTCTCCCGATTTGATCGGAACCACCTTCAACTTGGACTTGTTCTCTGAATAGTACGCATAGCCAAAGAATCCGAGCGCGCTCTCATCGGTGGAGACGCCATGGACGACAACGTTGTCATCTTCACTGGCCGTGTAGTCACCCCGGCTCGCCTGTGACTTGCCCACAATCTTCTTGGTGAAGTAATCGAAGGTCCCTGAATCCACACCCGGACCAAAGAGAGAGACTGGCTTGTCAGGGAACGTCGACCGGATTTGATTCCAGTTTGTGACTTTACCTTGAGCCGCCGGCTCCCAAAGAGCTTTGAGTTCATCCACGGTGAGGTAGTCCACCCATGTGTTGCTCTTGTGAACCACAACAGAGATGCCGTCGTACGCGACTGGAAGCTCGATGTACTCGATTCCACCTTCTGTACAGAGGGCTTGCTCGGTGGACTTGATGTAGCGGCTTGCACCGGTCACATCGATTTCCCCAGCACAAAATTTCTTGAACCCCCCTCCGGTACCCGAGACACCGATGGTGACTCGTGCTTTATCTTTCATACCGAATTCTTCGGCCACCGCTTCCGTGATGGGAAAGACGGTTGAGGAGCCATCGATTTTGACGGGACTCGTGGATGCAGGTTTAGCGCTCGCCTTGTCGGCCGAGCCTTCACCACCGCCACAGCCGAGGGCTGTGAGAGAGGCAACAAAATAAAGAATATTCAGGCTACGCATGAGATCGCTCCTTTGGAATGCCGAATAAATAAACAAGAACTGTGAGGCGACAATGAGGCCCAGGTGACAATCGCGCCACACTGGGCCTCATGGGTTTAGAATCCAGCCTGCATCCGCACGAAGACGCCGTGTTCGGGCGTGTCCTTGGCAGACTCAAGTGTGGTTCGTTCGTAGGTCAAAGCACCGCTGACTTTCTTCAGGAAGTCTCGCGACACACCGGTCCGAATCGTCGTCTCGGCATCTCCGTCCGCATCCGCGTTCGGATCCCAGTGGTCGTACCGAGCGATAACATTGAGAACATCTGGAATCTTGGGCACCAATGTGACCGAATACCCAGAACCTGATGTCTCTCCCGCACTTTGGAGGACATATTCACCCCAAAACGTCAGATGATCCATCTTGTAGCCGGCTGCGCCCGCCAAGACCCGAACGGGCTCTTCCGCATCCGGAGCCATGACATCCTGAGACGCAAAAACCGTAATGGGAAGGCTGTTGTCACCCGTCGCCATCGGATCGACGGTCACGCGAGCCTGTGCGGCTTTAGTCGCACTGGTTTCCGCACTGCCATAGCCTTCACCGTTCACGATGCTGGCCTGCCAAGTCACCAAACCATCGGCCACTTCACCCAAGGCGTGAACACCGATGTCGGCACTATCGAGAATCTTGTTGTCATCTGTGAAAGACTTCGCCAGATAGCGCTGTCCCCAAAACTTGTCGTAGTAGCCAACAAAGCCCGTTCCAGCGGAGCCCAAACGCAATTTAAACGCGTCGGAGGCTTTCCACTCTAAATAGGCGTATTTCAAAAATAGCCTGAGCTTTTCGTCTTCCGAATCTTTGACGCGGCCCACATCTGTGGTCACCCGAACCGACAATGAACTGTCCAGCTTAGCCTTGGCCGTGAGGTAGACTCTATCGATATCAAATTCGTTGTATTTCTCAGCGTCTTCGCCCAGCATGTATCCGTAGTGCGCGTAGATCTTGCCGCCCCACTTGATTTCAGGCTTGTCGCCCGCGATGGAGGAAGAGGAAAACATCAGTCCGGCGGCGACTCCGCCAACGAGACTTAGGCTTGAAAAAGGGACTCTATAACGAGACATTATTTACTCCTAAAAACATCGACTCTGTGTCGATGGGAGCCATTTATGAGTCGTTTGTTACGGTTTCATGAAGGAACGGTAACAATTTGGTTATCGAGGCGTGGTTCTCGAATTTTTGCCTCAACGGTTCGGGATTTCCGCCCAGAAAATGGACCCGCCACCCTCTCGCGGTTCAAGTCCGATCGTTCCTCCCATCACTCCCACAAGGTGCTTCACAATGGCCAAACCCAGGCCCGTGCCCCCCATGTCTCGGCTCCGGCCCGGGTCGACCCGATAGAAGCGCTCAAAGATTCGGTCCCGATGATGCGCTTCGATACCGGGACCATCATCGATAATTTCAAGTCGAGTGAAACCATTCCGTGGTGCGGTTCTGACCCAAACATGTCCATCACCGGACTTCCCATATTTGATGCCATTGCCCACCAAGTTGAGTAGCACCTGATCCAATGTGCCCGAATCGGTCCTCAAAACGAGATCCGTGGGCACTTCATTATGCAATGTCACCCCACGCTTTTCGGCGCCATGTTCCAGCGTGTCAAAGGCGCGCATGACACTCTCGTGGATGGAGACGTCTGTCATGGTCAGGACCGTTTCACCGGCCTCCATACGGGCCAGATCCAGCAAATCCGACAACAGGGTGGTGAGACGCTCTGAATTTCTCAATATCGCCTGAGTGAAATTCTGGGCCACTGCAGCATCATCGAGAGCACCGTCCAGCAAGGTTTCCGCATTGGCTCGAATGACACTCACGGGGGTCCGGAGTTCATGGGACACATTGGCCACAAAGTCCCGACGAATCGCTTCGAGGTGTCGGATTTCCGTGATGTCATGCAAGACCATGACCAGCCCGCCCCGCATCCGCTGCTGAGCCGCGCGCACCAATACAACCCGGTTGCCCTCAAAGGTGTTGAGTTGAACTTCGTCCTGGATGACCGTTTCTGGCAGGTCGGCTAGCGTCAACTCCACCAGTTTCGGAACACGGATGACCTCAAACAAGGGCTTACCGACAGGATCACCGCTGATGTCCAGAATGCGACGCGCCGCAGAGTTAACCACGGTGATGTTCCGCTCTGAATCGAGTGCAATCACAGCGGCGTCCATCGTTTCCAGAACGGCCAAGAACCGATCTCTCTCCTGAATCAATGTATCGACAAGGGATTCGATGTCCTGTCCGATTCGGTCCATCGATTGCACAAGTCCATCAATTCCCTGATCGAGAACGGGATGTTTTGATGACAGATTCGAACGCATACGCGCCGCAATTCGTTCCAGGCGCCGCCCATACATCCGGGCTGCAAAGAGTGACATCAAGATGCAGACAAAGCCCGCGATGAGCCCAGCGACCACCACCATCAGGCGAAGCTTGTCGACAGCCACTTCAATCATTTCCAACGGCATGCTGACCCGGACAACCGGCGAACTGGCGCTGGGCTGAACGGTCCTTGCCACATAGAGCATCTGCGTACGAATCGTACCGCTGTATCGAAGACTGACACCTTGAAGGCCCGGATGATTTCGAGCCTCTACGATTTCTGGCCGTTGCGCGTGATTGTCCAGCTTAGACAGGCGTTCGCCATCCAAAGCAGAATCACCCAAAACACGTCCACCGGGTTCAATAATCGTGACCCGACGCTCTATAATTTCACCGATGGCGTCGGCGATGGCATCGGCCTGTGCCTCACGTTCCGGCCCTCGAGAGGCGATATAGAACTCGGCCACCACCGTGTTCAAACGGCGAAGTTCAGCCTCACTTTGCGCGTGTAGGGTTTGACGCAATCGACCCTCAAGCCAGTACCCGCTGACCAAGGCTGTGATGGTCAACAGCAGGAGTGAAGCGACGATCAGGCGTGCTTGGAGACTCAACCGCATTTACTCCACACCTGCGTCCGGCAAAACGAGCCGGTATCCCACGCCTCGAACCGTCTGAATGTAATCGCCCGCCACGCCGAGCTTGTCTCTCAAACGCTTGATGTGAACATCGATCGTCCGGGTCGTAATGGCCGCCTGCACGCCCCAAACCTCATCCAATAATTGAACCCGACTCTGAGTTCGCCCTTTTCGTTCAATAAAGGTCCTGAGCAAGTTGAACTCCAAGATGGTCAAATCCAGTTCGGTTTGATCCACCCAAACGCGATGCGCTTCGACATCCAATCGAATCAATCCCAAGGCCAATCGACTCGAGTCATTCTGAGTGTGTGCGGACTTGCGTTTGAGTACAGCCCGAACACGAAGCAACACCTCACGGACCGAGTAGGGTTTGACGACATAGTCATCCGCGCCCATTTCCAGGCCCACGATTCGATCCACCTCCTCTCCCCGGGCCGTCACCATAATGATGGGCAGATCCGCAGTATCGTCCGTCGTTCTCAGTCGTCGGCACACTTCTGTTCCAGGCACATCTGGAAGCATCAGATCGAGCAAGACCAAGTCCGGTCTGGGCTCCTGCTGGGCCATCGCCAACCCTTCAAGGCCCGTGGGTGCAACCCGGACGTCGTAGCCCTCCCTTTGGAGGTTGTACTTCATCGTAAGGGCCAGATCGGCCTCGTCTTCTACGACTAGGATGAGTTGAGACATGGCCGCGATCTAACCCATAAAACTATCGGTCGCTCCAGACGCTCACCGAACTCTGCCGTGATTCATCCCACACCACGCCCAGTCGAGCGCGATAGGCTGTCCTGCCGATGGAGGGCCACATGAACACTTGGGATGCCACAGAAACTGCCCAACGGATCGCAGCTGGCGAGGTCTCGTCACGAGAAGTCGTCCAAGCCGCCATTGACCGCCTCGAAGACTGGGAACCCAAAGTTCATGCGCTCACCCATTTTGATCCGGAGCGCGCACTCGCTCAAGCAGACGCCCCCCTCCAGGGACCTTTCGGGGGTGTTCCCACCCTGATCAAGGACTTGGAAGATCTATCGGGAGCCCCCAGCGCATACGGATCGGAGGCTGCACGCCCCAGGACACCCAAAACAAGTGCTGCATCCATATCGGAACTCCTCAAGACCGGCCTCATTCCCCTCGGTAAAACCACCACATCCGAGTACGGATTGACGGGAACGGTCGAACCTGTCGGCAAGCCCCCCACGCGGAATCCGCACAACCTTGAGCACACCTCAGGCGGCTCCTCGGGAGGAGCGGCAGCGATGGTCGCTGCGGGTGTCGTCTCCCTTGCACACGGTGGAGACGGCGGCGGCTCTATTCGCATTCCCTCGTCCTTCTGCGGGCTGGTGGGCCTCAAACCCAGCCGAGACCGGTTGACCGATATGGCTGCTGCAAAACGCATGGCCATCAAGATCGCACAGTATGGGGTGTTGACTCGAACCGTTCGGGACACGGCGAACTTTTATGCTGCCGTCGAAGCATTCGCCCCAGCCAAGGACCTGCCGCCGATCGGTAAGGTCGAAGGCCCTTCATCCGACAAACGGCGAATCGGGGTGTTCATCGATGTGCCCATGAGCAACCACATCGACCCCGAGGTCCGCCAAGCCACCGAAGCCACCGCCAAGCAACTCGAAGGTATGGGCCACACCGTCGAATGGATTCCTGCCCCTGCCGACCAGCAAGTGGCCGACGATTTCTTGTTGTACTGGGCCTTCAATGCTGCACTGCTCGAGATCATCGTCCGAATCTCTCCCACGGCACGCGTGGGCAAGCTCGAGCCTTGGACTCGAAGTCTGGCTGCCTATGCACGCAGCAATATGCGACACATCCGCGCTTCAATGCGACGCTTAAGAGCCTTTGAGCAACGCTATGATGCGCTGTTTAATGATCTCGACGTCATCCTCTCACCGACAACCGCTGGACCTGCACCCAAGCTGGGTGTGATTTCTCCAGATGTGGAATTCGAAACCTGCGTGCAGCGGCTGACCACCCTGCTGCCCTACACGCCTCTCCAAAACGTCGCGGGCGCACCCGGGATCAGTATTCCGGCCGGAAAAACATCAGACGACTTGCCAATTGGAGTCCAACTCGGCGCCGCTAAAGGCAACGAACGGATTCTTCTCGAACTGGCCTTTGCGTTGGAAGCCTGAGTCTCACGACGAGCCCGTGGCGGCTTTAGTCCACCCACGCCCTGGCATTCCGGAAGATCCTCATCCACGGTCCATCCTCTGCCCAATGGTCAGGATGCCACGAGTGCTGAACCGTTCTAAATGCCCGCTCCGGATGAGGCATCATGATGGTCGCCCGACCATCTTCGGAAGTAAAGGCTGTGAACCCATGGTCCGATCCGTTCGGGTTTTCTGGGTAATGGGTGGTGGGCTCACCATGGCCATCCACATACCGCAGCGGGGCAAAAGACTTGGCCGATTCCGCGTGATGATCAGAGCCATATTCCGTTCGCCCTTCGCCATGAGCCACAGGAATCGGCAGGGTCGAGCCTTCCATTCCTTGGAACAAAATAGACGGCGAAGAAATCACTTCTACCTGGACCCAGCGGGCCTCAAATTGAGCCGATGTGTTGCGAACAAATCGCGGCCAATGCTCAGCACCCGGAATCAAGGGGGCCAACTGGCTCAACATCTGGCACCCGTTGCAGACGCCTAACGAGAAGGTGTCCGGCCGATGGAAAAAGGCCTCAAACTCCGCTCTCAGGGTTTTGCTAAACAAAATGGACTTGGCCCATCCACCGCCCGCACCCAGAACATCGCCGTAAGAGAAACCCCCACAGGCCACGAGCCCCTTGAAGTCGGCGAGACTTACACGGCCGGAGCGCAGATCACTCATATGAACATCCACCGCCTCGAAACCCGCGCGGTCGAAGGCTGCAGCCATCTCGACCTGGCCATTTACCCCTTGTTCTCTCAAAATCGCCATACGGGGTCGATCCCCGGTGACCGGTGCCACTTCAGCCGGGTCAAAGGTCAGACTGGCCTTCAATCCTGTATTGTTCGCATCCAAAAGCCAGGCCCGCTCTTGAACCGCACACTCGGGGTTGTCTCGCAAGGCCTGGATGTGATGACTGGTCTCCGTCCAGTGCCCAAACAAATCGAGCAACCCGGCATCGATGAGCGACGCATCTCCGGCGCTCACCACAACGCGACGATCGGATCGAAGTGTCCCCAATCGGTGGGTGCAAGCCAATAAACCATGGCGCTCAAGCACAGCATGAAATGCAGTCGTATCGCTCACCTGAACCACAGCCCCGAGTTCTTCGGTGAACAACGCCGCTATCGGGTCTGCGCCCAACGCCGAAACATCCACATCAAGCCCGGTACGGCCCGCAAAGCCCATCTCACATAGCGTGGCCCACAGGCCCCCATCCGAGCGATCGTGGTAGGCCAAAAGTAAGCCTTCCCGATTCGCGTCTTGAACCGCATTGAAGAAGCGTAGAAGTAAATCCGGGTCGTCGACATTGGGAACAGATTGCCCCAAAACGTCGAATACATAGGCCAAGGCGGATGCACCCAAACGGTTCCTGCCCTCGCCCAAATCGATTAACCAAAGCGACGTATCCCCCTGATCCGTTCGAAGCTCAGGCGTGAGCGTTCGCGACGCATCGGTCACCGGCGCGAAGGCCGTGACCACTAAAGACAAGGGGGATGTGACCTGCTCATCGCCACCATCATCGTTCCAGCGAGCCCGCATGGACATCGAATCCTTGCCCACGGGAATCGCAATCCCGAGCGCAGGACACAGGTCCATACCGATGGATTCGACGGTGTCGTACAGGTTGGCCCCTTCGCCTTCATAGTCAGCCGCCACCATCCAGTTCGCGGAAAGCTTGATGTCACCCATGTTGGCGATTGGGGCCGCCGCAATATTGGTGATGGCTTCGCCGATGGCCACGCGGCCCGAAGCCGCCGCATTCAGAAGGGCAAGAGGGGTGCGTTCCCCCATGGCCATGGCCTCACCTTGCAGCGTATCGAAACTCGCCGTGGTGACCGCCACATCCGCCACAGGCACCTGCCAGGGGCCCACCATCTGGTCCCTCGCCACCATACCGGTGATCGACCGATCGCCGATGGTGATGAGAAAAGACTTACTGGCCACCGTGGGCAGCCGTAAAACACGCTGTGCCGCCTCGTTCACATCGATCGCCGACGTATCCACTGGCGCTCTATCCACCGTGAGATGTTGAGCGCTTCGATGCATCTGCGGCGGCTTGCCCAGCAGCATCGAGAGCGGCATGTCGATGGGTTTGTTTTCAAAATGGGTGTCATTGAGAATGAGTTCATCGTTGTCGGTGGTCCGTCCCACCACAGCAAATGGAGCATTCTCACGCTCACAGAGTGCAGTAAAAGTCGCCATATTCTCATCGAGAATACCCATGACGTAGCGCTCCTGAGCCTCGCTACACCAGATCTCCATAGGACTCAGTTGAGGCTCCGCGTTGGGAATGTCGCGCAGTTGAAATACGCCACCGCGATCGGAATCGTGCACCAACTCCGGAAAGGCATTGCTCAGACCGCCCGCACCCACATCATGGATGCTCTCGATGGGGTTGTTGTCACCCATGGCCCAACACCGGTCGATGACTTCCTGACACCGGCGTTGCATCTCCGGATTGGCACGCTGAACGGACGCAAAATCCAGGTCTTCGGACTGTGCGCCGGATGTCATCGATGAGGCCGATCCACCTCCCAATCCAATCAGCATCGCGGGGCCGCCGAGGGCCACCAATGCCGCATCAACGGGCAAGCGTTTTTTGTCCACATGCTGAGGACGTACACTTCCGTAGCCCCCGGCAATCATGATGGGCTTGTGGTATCCGCGACGCTCTGAGCCTGCGTTGCCCGCCACCTCTTGGTGAAACGTTCGGAAGTATCCTGCAAGGTTCGGACGACCGAACTCATTGTTGAAGGCCGCCGCACCAATGGGGCCCTCGGTCATGATCTGTTCCGGAGTGGCGAGTCGCTGCGGATGCGGCCGTCCGTCCTCCCAGGGAAGCGGGTTTGCCGCAAGTTGGAGGTCCGAGACGCTGAACCCGCACAAGCCAGCTTTCGGTTTTCCACCGCGCCCCGTGGCCCCCTCGTCGCGTATTTCTCCACCCGAACCGGTGGCCGCACCGGGATGGGGAGAAATGCCTGTCGGATGGTTGTGGGTTTCCACCTTGATGGCGATGTGGACCGGCTCATCCGACGCCGCATAGACGCGGTCATCAGGCTGAGGAAAAAACCGGCCCGCCGAATAGCCCTCGATCACCGCCGCATTGTCGGAGTACGCACTTAAAACTCCAGCAGGACTCTGGGCATGGGTGTGCCGGATCATCTTGAACAGGCTCAAAGCCTTGTCATCTCCATCGATGGTCCAACTGGCGTTAAAAATCTTGTGTCGACAATGCTCTGAGTTCGCCTGAGAGAACATTAGCAATTCGATGTCGGTTGGGTCCCGGCCCAGCTTGGCGTAGTTGCTGGCCAGGTAAGCGATTTCGTCCTCGCTCAAGGCGAGCCCTAAATCGATATTGGCCTTGGCCAGTGCCCCTTCTGGATCGGACCCCAACTCGGTCCGTGAGACGGGCGCAGGCTCCGCTTGATTGAACAATAAAGCACCATCCGACATCGACTCCATGATCGATTGGGTCATCGGATCGCATACGTGCGATGCCAGGGTCGACGCATCGCCCTCGGTCCAAATCGCGACCCCACGTTCCACCCGGCGCACAGCCGACAACCCACACACGTGCAGAATCTCGGTCGCCTTGGATGACCAGGGCGAGATCGTACCGAACCGAGGCACCACGATGAGGTCCGGAGCCCGCTCAGCGGGTGGACCGGTGACCTGAAGAAGCAAGCTCAGTCGCTCAGTGTCTTCGGCAGCCAGAGCTGCACCGGTATCCAAAAAGAAAACCTCGGCACTGCGCGCACCACTTAGGCCCGTCGCATCGACGATTTTCTGCAACTGAAAGGATGTAAAAGCAGGTCCACCAAACAGATGCTGCATCGAGAGCTCCCGTCCTGATGCGGCACCGATTAGCCCGTTACGTTTTGCCCTGCCCTAAGAGAGTCCGAGAAGCTGCAAATTTGTGGCGTTCTGGGCAAGCCCGAGAATGAGTTGAGCGGCGAGAAGCCAGCACTCCTTCACTCCAGGCTTTTCTTCGCCCTCATCCAGCCGTGTGGCATCCGATCGGATTCTGTACAGCGAGGGAACCCTATAATCCATGACCAAGGGACTATACTGTCCAACAGGAGGCGGTGTCGTGACACAACGGACATCCATCGAATGGTCCTTTTCATGGTTCAAACGCCGGCTATTCCGACGACAAAACCGCGGCCTCTTCATCGCTGTTGGCATTTCGATATTCATCACCAGCGGTGCTCCTTTCACGATCTGGCACAAACTCGTCGAACGTCGATGTAAAAATGCATGCTCGACCTATATGCGAGGCGAGGCCAATGCACAGTGGGTGGCACCCTATGCGAATGGTGCTGGCTACAGCGCACTATTGAAGTGCACCCAAGATGCCCTACTACAGCAGAAGTCCTACGACTGCTGGCAGGCTCGCGTTCATGCGTGTACCCAAGCGTGTGCTCAAGATCCCGAATCTCAGCTTCGCTAACTAAATGGCTTCGTTCTCACGGATCAAGACAGAAACAGAATAGAATCCCGCATGCTTAAAAAGATTTCGCTGTCCTTGCTTGCCCTGTGCCTTTGTATTGTAGGCCTGGAAATGCATCAGCGAGATGCCCCTCCGAGTCGCTGGCAACGCCTCACGGAATTCCAGGTGGTCGATGACATTCTTGTGTGGGAAACGACCGGACCCGAATCGGATGATGTCGCCAATTTAGCCTGTGCTGAAGATGAATCCGCCGACGTCATGATTCTGGGAGACTCCATTCTCTATGGCGTGAGACTCGACCCCAAAGACACGCTGGGTTTAAGCCTTAGCCATTCTCTGAAAAAGACTGACGGGTCGAATGCCTGTGTGGTCAATTTGTCCATTCCAGGGTTCACGCTGGACCAAGAAATTCTCGTTGCAGAGACCGATTGGAATGCCCTTAAGCCAAAAATAGTCGTCTTAGAAATTTGGCAAAACACCCCGCACCGCATGATCGCAGCGGGGGATCGAGCCTACAATTTTGGACACCTGGTGGTCGACGACAACGGGATCCCAAATCCTTTCAATATTCCATCGAGCATCAACCTGAGTCTGTTCTCCAACAGTGCTTTATGGATACGCTTGGTTGAAGGATCGGCCAAAAGTAAGCTTGGAAGAGAAGAAACGAAACAGCAATGGAATGTGACACTAGACGATATCGCCGCATTTCATGATTGGTTGAACGACCGTAACGCTCAACTGGTATTGGTTTTTGCGACCGCACTGAAACACCCGTGGTCTGAAGGACGATCGATTGAACGCACGTGGTACAGCATCGTGCAAAATTTTGCGGATACGCAGCAGATCCCCACCCTTTGGTTCGACGAAATATTGTCCAGCCAAAATGTCGAAGACGTTCGACTCGACGAGTGCTGTCACCTCAACGAAAAGGGTATGGCCTTGGTATCGGACAGCCTCACTCAGACCCTTCAACCCTTGCTGACGGGACCCAGCTCAAGCACAGGCGATTCGACACCGTAATTTTGATGTGGAGTCACGGACCCGCACTGGTTAGGACGGCGGCCTCAACCAGGAGAGGTCACCCATGGGCGAATTGGTCTACGAAGGTAAGGTTAAACAAGTCTGGACAACTGAAGATCCAGACATCATCGAATTTCGATACACGGATCAGATTTCGGTCTTTGATCAGATCATTCCGAGTCTTGTACCCGGTAAAGGTCAGTCACTGAATCGCACGAGTTGCCATTGGTTCGCGCTGATTGAAGCCGAAGGTATCTGTGACACTCACATCATCGAAATGAACGGACCCGACCGGGTACGCGCAAGACGGTTCGACGTGATTCGGGAACCGGGCGCCATCGCTCAGGACAAAGAAAATGTCTTTGTACCGCTTGAAGTCATCTGCCGACATTATTTGGCCGGTTCTGGATGGCGTCGATACCAACGCGGCGAGGTCAGCGCTGAAGAGCTTGGCTTCGCACCGGGCACCGATGTCAAAGAAGGCGCAAAACTTCCCAAGCCATATTTGGAGGTCTCCACAAAATTCGAGAAGTTTGACCGTCTTCTAGATCGCGCTGAGGCACTGGAGATTTCCAACCTCACCGATGAAGAATTCGACGCCATTTTGGCCATTGTGCTCAAGGTGGACGCGGTGATCGAGCGGGAGGCAGCAAAGTCGGGCCTGATCCATGTGGACGGAAAGAAAGAGTTTGCTCTGGGTAAAGACCGTAAGCCCGTGCTGGTCGACTCCTTCGGTACCCTCGACGAAGATCGCTGGTGGGATGCTGAAGCCTACGCCAATGGCGAAATCGTCCAGCTTTCAAAGGAATTCGTCCGGGGCCATTACATCGAAACGGGCCACCACGACGCCTTATATGCGGCCCGAAAAGACGGCTCAGAAGAGCCCGATATCCCAGCGCTTCCTCAGGTCGTTATCGAGCAAACATCGAAGCTGTATAAAGATATGTTTGAGCGACTCACGGGCAAAGAGTTCTGATTCTGAGCAACAAAGAGGGCCCATTGGGTCATTGAAAATGGAGTTCAGATCTCTGGGTCCGCAGCCTTGGAGCCTTCATGGCCTGGATAAAAACCATTTCCGAAAACGATGCTAGCGGTATTCTCGCGAAGCACTACAATGCCGCCATCGACAGATCCGGTTCGGTAGCTGGCATCGTCAAACTGCACAGCAATCATGTACCGACGCTGAGCGCGAGCATGAACCTGTATTTCGCGACCACGGTCACGGAAAACAACCCCCTTTCTCGAACCACGCGAGAACTCATCGCTACGGTCGTCAGCCGAACTAACGACTGCTTTTACTGAACACTGAGTCACGGAGAGGCTCTCCGTCAAACAGGTGCAGATGCTCAATTCGTCGATGCGGTGATTGCGGACTACCGCTCGGCAACAATGTCAGACAAACTTCGTCGCCTACTCGATTGGGTCGTCGTGCTGACCCTAAAACCCTCCAAGAGCACCGAATCGGATGTTGCTGAACTCCGAGGTTTAGGGTGGACGGATCAGGAAATCAGCGCCGCATGCTTTGTGGCGAGCTACTTCAATTTTATCAATCGAGTCGCCGATGGGTTGGGTGTAGATCACGAGCCGTCGATGGAAAACCATCCTCCACTTCCTCCCTGTCCATGGACTTAGGGGTGACAACAGATTTTTAAGCAATATAAGGGCACCTCATTCTGTCGGGTTTCCAATTCCGCGGCAGGAATGGTACAGATATGAACCGATTCAAAAGGGGTACGGGGAGTTCATGCGGCGCTCAAACCGAGTTTACTGGCTTGATAACGAACACTGGGCGTGCGGACGTCATTTACCGGCTCAAGTCCTTCCGTCCAGCATAGAAAGATGTTGGCTATGCCCAAACAAGCGTCCGTCGATGGCCGATCGACCCCAGCCGTCCAAAGATGGGTCCAGTGCCATACAAGCCAAGACGACCAAAACCAAAGCGCGACGCCCAGCTCGTCCCAAGATGATCGTAGCGAGGAAAGCCGCTGATTTAACGGCAACCGAAGCCCCAGCGTCTCAAAACAAAGGCCCGACAACATCGACTCAGGCGGGTCGAAAAGCATCGTCAAAATCCGCCAGCGCATCGCGAGCCACATCGAAAAAGACTGCAGCCCGTAAAGCGCCGCTGCTGACAGAAAGCTCAGGAGGCATGTGCGCATGGCATGAGTGCAGCAAGCAGGCACGCCCCCGGTCTAAGTACTGCTCTCGCAATTGCTCCAATAAGAATGCTCGGGCACGTCACAAGGCACGCAAATAACAGCCTCCCTGCACACCAAGGGACCCATGACAGCTCGCTCAAGATTGCCAGGCCTGACCTTTGTGATTCTCATCGCCGTATTGGCCACCTATCTTTCGGGTTTAGCGCCCATAAAAGCCATGCGCTTAAGCCCCTTGATTGTGGGAATTCTCTTGGGCGTGACAATCGGAAACACCGTCGGTGCCAAGCTTCCATCCACATTGAACGATGGCATCACCTTTTGCTCCAAACAAGTCTTGCGTACCGCCATTGTCCTGTATGGTTTTCGCATCACATTTGGAGAGATTGCCCAACTCGGGATTCATGGTCTGCTTCTGGACATCCTGATGGTTTCCAGCACCCTGATGTTGGGAGCGTTCATCGGAATTCGAGTGCTTAAGATGGACCGCGCTACCGCACTCATGACCTCATCGGGAGCGGCCATTTGCGGAGCGGCGGCAGTGGTCGCCACAGAACCCGTCGTCAAAGCGGAAAACCACCAAACGGCGGCGGCTGTCGTGACCGTCGTGGTGTTCGGCACCTTGTCTATGTTTCTCTACCCGCTCTTTTACCGAGCAGGATTCATCGATATGGACCCAAGTACTTTCGGTGTCTACATCGGAGCGTCAGTGCATGAAGTGGCCCATGTTGTCGGTGCGGGCGAGGCCGTTAGCCCCGCGACCGCCGACACCGCCGTCATCGTAAAAATGACACGCGTACTTCTTTTGGCCCCAGCCTTGCTGTGCATGGGCTGGTGGGTCAACCGCGGACAAACCACCGAAGATGGCGACCCTGTACCTTTAGCCATTCCCTGGTTCGCCATCGGCTTTATTGGTGTCGCTGGATTCAACTCTCTGAATGTCCTGCCAGACGCGATGGTGAAAGGGCTTATAGAAATCGATACCTTCCTCCTGACGATGGCCATGACTGCGCTCGGACTGAACACCGTTTGGTCCAAGTTCAAGGGCATGGGCATGGGCCCGATGTATCTGGCTCTGGCCCTATTCTTTTGGCTAGTTTTCGCCGGCTATGGCCTGACACAATTGCTGATCGCTTAGCGAGCTAATCCTGGCTCGAGTGTGAGTCTTTACTGAGTTCGCTCAGCACAATGCCGTCACGCTCCAGGTAGACGCTCATACGGTTGAGGAGGTCTTCAGCAATTTCTGGATGCTTATGGGTGACGGGCTTCAGATTTGAGGGATCATTTTCCCGATCAAAGAGTTCGACCTTCATGCCCTCTTCCACGGCATGCCAAATGAGTTTCCAACGACCCACTTGCATGACTCTGTCCTTGGCCGCAATCAAGTGCGGCATGAAGCTTTCCTTGATGTTGATCCGCCCCGTAGAATCATCAATTTCGTATTTCGCATTCAAGCGTTTGAAGGGGTATCGTTTATGACCTTCAGTCCAATATCGAGGCTCTGACACTCCCGTCTCGATGTACACCTCACGCTGATGCTCTTCCTTTGGCGCATCAAAGGCATTGACCCCATCGATTTCGGCAGGCCATTCCATCTCGAGTAGGTCCATGAGTGTCGGCACCAGATCGAATAATCGCACCGTCTCCTTGATCGAAGTGCCCGCCCGTGAGCCATCGGGAATACGGATGGACCAAACCACGTGGTGCTGGCCATCACCATAGCTATGGTACCCATGATTCGGCCCGCGGAACTTATACGGGTGTCCAGGCTCATAGTGTTCTTCACCGTGATCACTCAACAAGATGACGATGGTGTTGTCCCACAAACCGGACCGCTTGAGTTCTGCCACCACCTTGGCCACCATCTGGTCCACCATGTCGATACCACTGTCGTAGACCCTCAGGTCTTGATCAGCGATTTTCAACTTGGCCTCGGGACTTCGGTCTTTCTCGCCATCGCCATCCAGCAGAGCGGTTCCAAAGCTGGAATAGCGGAACCGGTTGTCTCCTCGATAGCCTCGCTGATCGAACATTTGGTGCCAAGGGTATGGACGGACGGACGGCACATGAAGAACACAGGTATGCATGGCCATAAAGAAGGGTTTGCCATCTGAACTGATCTCACCCAGCGTGTCGAGGGCTTTATCAGCGAACAAATCTGGCCGATAGCTGCGTGAGAAGGCTTGGTTGTAGGCCGCGGTGGGCACAAAAGAAAACCCAATCGGGTTGTGCATGAGCCATGCGAAGGCACGAAAGCGGGGTTCATGCATACTGACCGCGAAATTTTTCAGATTGGGGGGAGGCTGGACAATCAGGTCCCAACCCATCTCCGGCAGCATGTAGGAAAAGCGACTATCGTCCGTGATGAATGCCGTTTTCCAACCCTCCTCCTTAAGAAATGCGGGCAGACTCGGCACTTTCGGAATCAGTTTTTCTGGGACCGGTAAATTGTCCCGAATCCCATTGTTGATGGGCATGAGTCCCGTCAACATGGATGTCCACGCCGCATACGTACGGGCGATCGGCGTCCAAGCCGAATCGAAGGTGACCGATTCCCGCAAGAGGGCGTCAATGTTTGGGGCCGTGTCTCTCTCGTAGCCGTAAAAACCGAGGTGGTCGGGCCTGAGGGAATCCACACCAAGAATCACTATGTTCATCTCTTGGTTATCCCGTGTCGGGGTCGGTTCTGGATTCGACAACAGCCAACCCGAAGCACCTGCCCAGCCTGCTAGGGGCAGCGCAACACGCAGCATCTTGCGTCCCCAGCCCGAACCGGTCTGCCTCCATCGCCATGCCCCCAACCCGAAAAAACCGAGAGCGAACGGAAGAATAAAGGCATCGATTTGCCGAGCCTCCAACGCATCAACGGCCGTCGCGACATAGTTAAAGGAGTCGTACATGGCCGGATACCAGTACATATGGCGCAGGTAGCCCAATCCAAAAAACAGCAACGACAGTCCCATGGCCGTCTTCCACCACGCCCCACCTTCACGGCGTTTGGGGTGTAGAAACTGGACCCCCCAGTGCAAAACACCCGCGAACAATACGCCCATCAAGACATAGGCCAACAGCATCCGGCCCGAGAAGTCCGTCACCGCCTCTTTGAGCAGCATGAAGGTCTCGTAATCGGTACGGATTCTTCGGGTAGACCGGCCAAACAAATGAGCCGAGTCCGCGGCATCCAAACCAAAAAGCACAAGCATCGCGACTTGGCCCGCCAACAATGAGCGCAACATTGACTTCAATTTCGACTTCCAGACCATAAGGCTGCTGACACTATTAACGGAGGGTTTCTGGTGCGAATTCTTCGGGTAGTTGGATTCAGGAAATCCACCTCTAACGCGTGTCGCACTGCCGCAACCAGAGGCCTTTTCTCACTCTTTCAATGAGCGCAAACCTCAAGCTCTCCGGACGCGACGCCTCACAAACAATCCGAAGGGTAAAAGCAGCCATGCATTACCGCCGTCGGACCCACAGCCATCCGATGGCTTGGGCTTCTTATCCTTCTCTGCCTTGTCGTTTTCATCCTCAGTTTCGTCTTCAACTTCGGAGTCCCCATATGCAACCGGACCCTCATCTCGCTCACTTTCTGAAATTTGGCCATTGCCATCCGAATCCTGGAAGAGCGAAGAACTATTCTCCAACCGATCCAGAATCTCATCGTACTGAGAGTGATCTTCATCCACCACAAATACGCCCTCTCTCAACGCTTCCCTTTGCGCTTCTGAAAGCCACTCGTCGTCGAGAAGAGCCATCGGGTCGTACCAATCCGGTTCGCCAAATTCGATGACGAAGTGTTCTTCGGAAGCATCAAAACCGTCCTCCTCCGACACGAAGACGGTCCTCTCTGTGGCGACCTCCATTTGAAACCATAGCTCTTCGTCGTCATCGGGTTCATCCACACCGAACGGTCCTTCGATGAACAAAGAATCGCTGAAATTAACGACGACCGCACACCAGTTTCCAACCGGCACAGTGAACTGGTTTTCCCCCAATAGATCGATTTCAGCCCCTACCGAAACCTCTCGTTCTGATCCTCCGCAGCCCTTCCAATTGATGGTCGACACCGATGTACGTGCGATCTCGGGTTGAAAGTCTACGCCATCACCCGCGCGCATGGCTCCATCGCCTGGATTGCCCACCACCGTGCCCTGCGAGGTCGAGGTTTCAGAGCGGCATCCCAGTCCAAAAAGTGCGATTAGGAGATACGTTTTCATTCATTCCTCTCAGATTCTGCGCTCAATGGAAAAGCCATCATATGGAATTGATACACCCGCTCAGCGGTATCTTCCGCGCCGTCGCAGATTTCCAACAGGCGTTCCGCAAATTCGTTGATCTCATCCTTAATTCTCGGCACGAGTGCTTCAGGAATGCAAACGGTCACCCCGGTGTAGTGCCTTTCAACAGCCTTAAAGTCAACGATCCCGTCTTTGGCGCGATCGATCATGCCTTGGTGATAGTTGTGAACGGCCAGTCCCAGCACTTCACGGGGTGTCACCACTGCGCCATCGGCTTGTTCCACTCCACCGTCATCATTGAAGACCAGCATCCCCAATTCAAACAGTGCATCCAGAGCTTTTTTGGCCTGCTTCACCGATATCTTGGGTCGAAGCATTTGAGCGACCCAAGCCGGATCGGCTCTAAAGTCTGGCCGTGCAGCCAGTTCTCGAATCGCCGGATAGGTCCACTCTGAAAGATAGCGGAAACTATCGCCGGCAATGGAGTGGGCTGACTGAAACCGCCGTTTCGCCGAGATCCGTTCCCATACCGCGTTTCGCTTTTCTGGCGTCTTGGCACGCTCCAACTCCACCAACAATCCCAGATAGTCGCGAGCCCCTGCGCCGATCCCCATAGCCGCCGAAAAAGTCTCCACCATGGCGGGCGTTAAAGCCCGCCGTCCAGCGATTAAATCCACCACCAAACTGGGACTTTTCTGCCCAACTCTCCGTATAAAGCCGCGATGGCTAAACCGAGGAGAGGTTTGTTTCTTCCATTGAAACCAAGCCTGAAGATAGGCTCGATAATCTAGGAATTTATGGATTTTTGGTTGTTTCATTCAGTACACGTATATCCCAATAATACCCACCTATTCGACTAATGTCGGTGTTTTTTACTGGATTTTGTACTGAAGCTACCGTACACTTTATTCAAATCTCATTATTTTTTCAGTGCACCCGCATTCTAAGCAAGGCAAGCTAAGGGTGACTCAAGGCTTGGAGGCCATCAATGCGACTGTACACCCTTCTATTACCGCTCCTCATGTCCCTTTCCGTGGGCTGTTTTGACAAAGGCGACTTCTCCGGAAAACCCGGCCACGACCACGACCACGACCACGATGAGGACGACGATGAGGACGACGATGAGGACGACGATGAGGACGACGATGAGGACGACTGGGACAAGGACGAAGATGACTGGGACAAAGAGGATGAAGACGACCTTGATTGCGACGAACTTGAAGAACTGTACCGAGAGCTGGAGGCAGACTGCGACGACGGTGATGACGACGCATGTGAAAAATTAAGAGAAGTCTACGAGTGGCTCGAAGAGTGTGACGAAGACGAGGACGACCGGGACGATGAGGACTGGGACGACGAAGACGATGAAGATTGGGACGAGGACGACGAAGACTGCGAAGAACTCGAAGACGATGAGCGTGAAGAACTCGGCGCCGCCATGGACGCACTCGAGGAAGCATGCGACGACGGTGACGAGGAATCATGCCGGGAACTCGAAGAGATCTATACATGGCTGGAAGAATGCTTCGGTGACGGCGAAGACGATGAAGATTGGGACGAGGACGACGAAGACTGCGAAGAACTCGAAGACGATGAGCGTGAAGAACTCGGCGCCGCCATGGAAGATCTAAGAATAGATTGCGCAGAAGGTGACGAGGAAGCATGCGACGAACTCGAAGAAATCCATGAATGGATCGAAAAATGCTTCGGTGACGAGGACGAGGACGAGGACGAGGACGAATGGGACGAAGACGAATGGGGCGAGGACGACGGTGATGAATGCAGAGAAATAGAGGCCTACGTTCGCTCATTGGAAGAAGCATGCGACGACGGTGATGAGGAAGCATGCGACGAACTCGAAGAAGCCTATGAATGGCTCGATGAGTGCCACGACGAGGACGAGGGTGAGTGGGTAGACTCCGAATAATCCCCACACCTGATCACAAAAGAACGCCCCCACTGAATGGGGGCGTTCTCGTTGGGTCCAACCCCCAATTCTATCGCCATCTAAATGTCCCCTACCCAACCGACCCCTGCGTCTTGTACAGTGTTGGCCAAGGTAAACTCATTATGCGAACACTATGGATGACATTCGGATTGGCGATCGGATGCAGTGAATACGATGTCACATCGAAAGAAGAGGCCGAATCGGCTGAAGAGGATGGCCTGCCTGAAATTTTCGATGAAGACACCGGTGGCTCGACACCCAGCACTCCCACTCCAGAGGACACCGGGGAGCCGGTACCCGACACCCCAGAAGATGAATGCCCTGAGCCCAATACCGACAAAGGCACAGAAACTGTCGATGATGACTGCCTGATCGAACCCGAATTGGGAGGGTTTTCGCCGGTCATCGAATGGGCCAACAGTTTCCCGGGACCCAGCTACGCCACTCCAGCCGTCGGACCGCTCACCGATGACAACGGTGACGGAGTCGTAGATGGAACCGACATTCCCGACATTGTCGCCGTAGGAACAAGCGGACTGATCACAGCCCTCAGCGGGGATGGTTCAGGGGTGATCTGGAGCTATGACATATCCGTATTCGAACCCTCATCGGCCGCCATTGGTGACATCAACAACGACGGCCAGCCCGATGTGATCGCCAGCGGCAGCAATGGATTTTTCGCCTTGCGTGGAAACACCGGCGAGCTGTTGTGGTCCAACAGTTCTACCGCCATTGGAGGGACCGCCGTATGCGGTGGTGTCAGCATTTATGACTTGGATGGCGATGGAAACGTTGAGATTGTCCAAGGGGCTACAATTCTCAACGGCGCCGACGGATCGCTCAGAGGACAAGGCGTGCACGGCCGCGGTTCAGGATACCCGGGCGGTACCTACGCTGGGTTTGGCGTGGCCGCCGACATTAACCAAGACGGCCAAATGGAAGTGGTCGTGGGGAACGCTTTGTACGACTCCTATGGCAGCACCATCTGGCACAATGGGCAGTCCGATGGTTTTGTGGCTATCGGAAATTTTGATGACGACCCCAACGGTGAAATCGTGGTCTCCTGGGAAGGGAACTTAAGACTCCAAGACGACGATGGATCCGTGATTTGGAGCGGAAACTATACAGGGGCACGCATCGGCCCGCCGACTGTGGCTGACTTCGATGGAGACGGCAGCCCAGAGATTGGAATTGCAGGTAACGGCGTATACATCGTGGTCGACAGTGACGGAACACTGATCTGGTCGAGAGCCGTAAACGACTACTCCTCCGGTTTCACCGGTTCGTCAGTCTTCGATTTTGAAGGAGACGGCGTCGCGGAGGTCGTCTACGCAGACGAAGAAGACGTCTGGGTTTTTGATGGACCGACAGGCGCCGTCAAACTTCAAGAGAGTCAACACGCCTCAGCCACCTGCTCAGAATACCCCGTTGTCGCCGATGTCGATTTGGATGGCCAAGCCGAGATCATCTATTCATCCGACACCTCCATCTACTCAGGACCTGAGCAAGGGATACGCGTGATCGGAGATGCAGACAACTCTTGGATGCCAGCCCGACCCGTCTGGAATCAACACAGCTATGCCATCACCGAAATCAACGACGACGGCTCGATTCCCGCCAGCCCATCGAGCAACTGGTTGACCTACAACAGTTTCCGTTCCGGCGATCTGGCCGCGGCATCGGGCGGAGCCATGACAGATGCGACCGCTCAGTTTGTCGAAGCATGCAACGAAGAGTGTGATGCGGGCATGCTGCGAGTGGTCTTTCGCATCGGTAACGGTGGGGTCGAAGCCTTACCCGCCGGTGTTTCCGGAGCGGTGTACACACGGGCCGACAGCGGGTGGCGATTGTTGGACACCCAAGTCAGCACCGAAGACATCGCCCCGGGCGACACCACCTCCGGATGGGTCTTCGAACTCGATCCTGACGAGGTGGGCGAGGGGCCCATTCGCTTTTCCGCAGACAACGACGGAACGGGAGGATGGCTGACCGAATGCAAAGAGGACAACAACGAGATCCTGGTCGAAGACGGCCTGTGCACCCCTTGAGCATACGGGTCTCATTCCCTCTTCTTTTGGCCGGCTTGATGGGCATCGGGGGCTGTTCATCGGGATCCGGCGAGAAGGCGAACTCCACATCCCTCCATCACGATGCTGAAGAGGGCGACGAGTCTGACACCGACTCCTCTCAAACCAGCGACCTCAATTTGAGCTGTATCGAAGACCATGATGTCATTGTGCCCACCCCAGACATCTATGGCGATTACAAAGAGTGGGGGTTCGATCGATACACTGAGATCCTGGCTCCAAATAGCCAGCCAATTCGCATTTTCGCAGAGTCCGGAGTGACCGATGAACAAGTTCACCGCGCCCGAAATGTGCTCCGGTGGTTTCTGACGGATGTCCCCGACTCACGCTACGGCAGCGACAAAGCCGCTGTCGCGAACAAAATGGGCGACAACGGTGCCACCCTGATGCTTCCTGCCGGCGCTCACGAAGAGGGCCGCGAGCCCCCCTTTGATGCCCAACCGCTCTACCAAGAGGAGATGACAGTGGAGGGGAGCGATTGGTACATCCACAACAACTGGGACCACAGAGACGCGACCTTCGAAGAAATCTTTCATCTCGTTCACGACGCCGGGATCGGCACCTGGCTTCCCGGCGCGCTCCCCGACTACCAAGCCGAACTGAAGGCCGAGGCCATTGTGGCGATAGATGATGGCCGGTGGGGAATCCCTGTGGATCCGGGCGTCGGCGATTGGCTCGACGAACTGGCGGCGGAAGACTCTCTGGCTCAGGAATACATCGCTTCCGTCATCGACAGCTACTACGGCTACTGGGGAGCCTTTGACGAGCCCGGTGGAATGTGGGGCGTTTACATCGCAAAAGACCGCGAAGAAATCGCGGAGAAGGATCCGGCTGGACAGCGCTTACTCGAAGCGTTCCTCCCTTCGATGGCGGGCTATGAGGCAAGACTATCCAGCGAGTTCTCGGGCACGTTCACGATGGCCTTTGATCCCAGCCTTCCCTACACCCATAAGTCTCAATACTTGCTCCACGTCACGCTGACCGGAAACAACCCCGCATCCATCTCCGGCAATTCCTCAGACAATCAACTCCGAGGTAATGCTGCCCACAACACCTTGGACGGTAGCGATGGCGAGGATACCGTTGTGTATTGCCAAGAACGCGCCGCATACTCGGTGACGCGAGATGGCTCCACACTCATCGTCGAGGGCCCTGACGGTACCGACACCCTCCATTCGATCGAACACGTACATTTCTCGGATGGCATCATCCCCACAGACGAACTGTGAGCCATCCCCTCGTCTTGTCCGCTGAACGACGTTCCGGCAAAATGGGCAAAGCACGCAGGAGATAAAGCATGTTCTTTGGACGCACCCCCCGCCAATGGGTGAACTATTGGTTCCAACTGACCGGCACCGTCGACCGAAAAACATACCTATACAGCGGGCTGTTTTTGATGGCCGTTCGCGTGCTCTCGGACGTTCTCATCCTAGCCATCCTGTCCGGACCCGCAAAACTCAAAGCACTGCACCCGCTCTTCTTTTTTGCGCCCACCTTCGCATCTCGCGGAGCCATCATCCAAGATGTGACCGGATCCAGTTCCACCTCATCCATAGCCGTCGGATGGATGGTACTGATCGCACTCCCCATGCTCTGGATTGGGGTCTCCATGAGCTTCCGACGCGCCCGAGACATCGGCATTTCGCAGTGGTGGGGTCTACTCTTCTTTTTACCCATCTTAAACTTCGTCGTCATTGCCGCCTTCTGCGTCATGTCCACGTCCACCGTCCAGCGGCCTGGCCCCTTGCACCCCCATGACGAAGAGAGTTTTTTCAAAAGTGCGATGACCTCCCTCGCTGCGGCCACTGTGTTTGGGGTCGTCATTACTGCTTTCGCTGTACTCATTCTGGGAGACTACGGGGCGTCCCTCTTTGTGGCGACACCCGTCGTGATCGGAACCATTGCGGGATGGCGGGTCAACCATCCCGTGTATCGCGGGCTGACTCCTGCTCTGTCCTCTGCCTTCGTCAGCGCCATGTTTTGTGGAGGCGCTCTGCTGGTCTTTGCCTTGGAGGGCATCGTTTGCCTCGCCATGGTGGCCCCGTTGGTATTCCTGCTCGCACTAGTCGGCGGTGCCTTGGGTGCCTCCGTTGCCCGCGTCTCCAGTTCAGCGAAGAGTTCCGTGACCACCATGGCGCTGGTGATTCCCATCATCGGTACCGCAGATGCCAACTTGCCTCAGGACCTGCCCCTGTATGAGATGACCAGCGAAATTCATGTGGATGCCCCTCCGGAAGCGGTGTGGCCCAACGTCGTGGGCTTCTCCGAACTTCCCCCTCCAGCGGACTGGCTGCTCAACACAGGCATCGCATGTCCACTTCGAGCCAGAATCGAAGGAGAAGGCGTCGGAGCCATTCGCTACTGTGAATTCACCACCGGCCCTTTTGTGGAGCCCATCACTGTCTGGGACCCACCCAATCTGCTCGGCTTCAACGTGATCGAACAACCCGCGCCGATGCATGAATGGAGCCCATACGAAGAGGTGTATGCGCCCCACTTAGAAGACACCATGCTCAGTCAAAAAGGTCAGTTTGAGTTGATTCGAACCGAAACCGGCACGCTTTTGAGGGGCACCACCTGGTACACCTTAGACATTGCACCGGGAATGTACTGGCGTCTGTGGTCCGACTTTGTTGTCCACCGCATCCACATGCGGGTCCTGAAGCACGTCAAGCAACTCAGCGAATCCGCAGCCTAACTATTTGCGTTGTCGCGCCACCCACATCAAACCCATCAGCCATCCTGTACCCGCAACAGTCGACAAATAGGCCACATAGCCAGACATCTGAAAAGGCTCCATCGCAAACACAAAGGACTTCATGTTCCATTGCGACAGCGCGAACACCAGTGAGGGAGCAAAAATCAACTGAATGATGGCTGGATTGATCGCCGGATCCATCCGTACTGCTCGTCCCCGTACATAGACGACGCGACGGTAGGGTCGCTTGGGCACCTTGGACATTCGGCTGCGAGTCCGAAAGCCCGTCCCCAATGGGGATATTTCTTCGTTACTTTTTCCATAAAATTGGGCGGCTTCCCCCCACCCCCACCATGCAGCACAGGCCAACCCTGTGGCTCCGCCCATAGCGCCGTAAAAACTCGAAACCGGCTCTTGCACGAATGCGGCCATGGCCACCAAACCCGCTCCGTGCGACACCAAAAACACCAGCATTGTGCGTGTCCAGCCCGCTACTCTTTCCACAATGGGGGCCGACACCAAAACGACCGCAGAAACCATAAAGGCGGCTCCCATCTGAGGTCCCGCAAAGGCCGAAGCCAACCCGGCGAGCGGTCCCGAATGCGGGCCCCGATAAGACAGTGCCTGAAATACCTCCGGTAGAGAAGACACCAGTAAAACGAAAAAACAGAGCAAAAGTGCGGACAATCGACCCGACCATCGGGGAGGCGTTTCCGGGACAGTCTTGGACCAAGATACAAGCTGCGCCGCTCCGGAATCCTGTCGACTCAAACCGACATTTACATCCATGGTCCGCGCCTCGGTGATGGCGTTGTAGCGCCTAAGAGCCATAGAAGCCTTTTCATCATTATCCGGTTCTTGCTCGTGTTCTTCGACCTGAGCCTGTTCAAGGCTCTCCAATTCATCAGGGTCAAACCAGATCAATTGGCAGGGCTCACAGACATCGAGCTCTGTAGGTTCCTCCTTGCTTCCGACCTCGATGAGCCGCATATATTGGTTGCAACCTGCGCAATTTCGCCAGCCCTTGACGCCTCCACTACGCGCCGCTTGCCAAAGGGCGTTGAATGTCTCCGTAGGGATGCGCTTCCGGATCGGCGCCAAAGAAACGAGAAAGCCGCTACACGCCGAACATCGCCAAAACCGAGATCCTTGATGGCGAGCCACGTGGAGAATCTTGGAGCAAGCTGGGCACGAATACCGTTTCATGGTGAATAGGCTACCATTTGGGGGATGAAACCCTCCGCAAACAAGCCCTGCCCTTGCCACAGTCAACGGAAGTATAAAAGCTGCTGTGGGCCCATCTTGAAAGGCAAATCCGCGCCGACTCCCGAGGCCCTGATGCGTTCCCGCTACATGGCTTATGCATCGGGCGTGGCGAGCTACATCATTCAAACGACTCACCCTGATGGGCCTCAGTTCCAAACACACTCAGACCGCTGGATGGCGGAGATCAACGCCTTCTGCCAAGCGCATCAATTCCTTGGATTAACTATCCATGATCACAGCATGGAAGACACGGTGGGAACCGTTCACTTCACCGCCACTCTTGAGCGAGATGGCACTTCAGCGCATCTCGAAGAAAACAGCATCTTTTATCGCGTCCATGACCGATGGCTGTACTGGGGCCCAACCCCCACGTCCTCTGACTGACCACCATCGCTTTTCGGATGTAAGATGGAGCCCGACCCGAGGAATCCATGCACAACCACTTGATGGCCATACTGCTTTGTTTGGGATGCACGTCAAAGAAAGCCCATCCATCAGGCGACGCCCACGCCTTCAGCGACACGGCGGAGAACGCAGACGACACAACTGAGGACGCAACCCTCCCCAACAAATGCGACACGTCTGCCGCGACAGCAGGCTGTTTGAGCCCCAAATTTGATCCGGAATACTATGTGGAGCAAGCCCACAAGTATTTCAATACGATGGACACCGCCGAAGACCGCGACGACGCGCCCGAATACGCCGAATGGGTCGTCCGGTGGGAATGGCCTCCCTGGCTACTGCTGACCGCCTTTGGGGCCGAGCACATCAAAAATACAGACCTTCTCTTGAGGGCTTATCCATCCACAATACCGGAACGCGATTGTCGTTTTTTTGAAACCCAACCCTTCGCCCGATGCAAGGTGACCTTCTACTACGAGGATGAAGCACACGAAGGCCGAGGATGTCCCATCTATGAGGAGTTCGCCTTCAACGATGCGGGAGAGATGACGGTGATCGAAGCCTGGTCCGATGTCGATGGTTTGCGACCGCTCACAGCACCCGACGACTGGGCGGAGGCTGCCGACGTCCATCGCCTATCGACCAAGATTCCTGGACTCGGCACGGCGGATGGCCAGTTGGATATCAATGGTGAAGAGATGGCTACAGCTGCGACCGAAGACGTGGAACTGGCCGATCTCATCCATCGCGCCAACAACTGGACGGAGACTTGGACCGAAGCCTACGAAGCGGCAGGCGACTCTTTGTGGGCAGATGGCTGTGGGTGGTAGGCCCTAAGCCTTCAGGTTTCGAACCAGTCCTACCTTGCTCAAGCACAAGAGAACAAAGTACCCGGGGTCCCACTCAAACTTGGTGATCGCCAGGTTCGCTCGCCCCTGCTGATAGTGGTGGTTGTGGTGCAACGCCTCTCCCCAACCAAACAGGTCAATGGGAAAAAGATTCGTTGATGTATCGCCAGAGTCCATGACTTGGTAGCCAATCTTGTGGCAGAGACCATTCACGATGATGACAGTGGAGTACCACACACTGGCCATGATTCCAGGCAGCGCACAGACAGCGGCTTTCCAACCGATAAAGGGCGTCATGATCGCGAAGAGCATGGGCAAGCGAATCACGACCAAACCAAAAACACCTTTCCCTTGCAGCCAGTGAATAAAGCGCTCGAAGCCATCGTCGGGCAACTTGTATTCGTACCGCCGATACTTCTCGGGATTGTGCAAGCACTCTTGGTATGACCGGAATGTCTGCTGAGTGATGTTCCAGATGCTGCCACCGGTTTTGGTGGGGCTATGGGGATCGTCTTCCGTATCGGCCGCAGCGTGATGCCAACGGTGAAGCACAGCCCAAGCGCGACCGCCCGTACCCGCCCAGACCCAGTTCCACACCCTCATGGGGTGCTCAACGATGGGATGGTAGTCAAATTGTCGGTGAGAATAGGACCGGTGAAACAAGGTTGAGAGGGTAAAAATATTGATTTGCCGCATGATCACCATGAAGATCACGCAGTTAAACACATCAATTTGTGCACTACCCAGCGCATTCCAAATGCCCATCAAGCCTGCGCTGATGGCAATCGGAACCCACATCAGTACGAGATAGCAAAACAAGGCCAACGGTATGTTTTGCGTCTTCACACGCTCCAGACGAGCAGTAGCCACTTGATATCCCTCATGTTGATGGAAGCTCCCGTAACCCGCTGGAGGCCAGCGAAATCTGCTTACTGGTAGAAATTCACGCCTTCGTCATAAAAAAACAGGCGCTATGCCACCCATTTAGTGGCGTTCTCGAAGCATATTGAGCATCCGTCGAAGCGGTTCGGCAGCCCCCCACAACAGTTGGTCACCCACGGTAAAAGCCGTCAAAAAGGTAGGTCCAAGCTTCATCTTGCGAAGCCTTCCCACCGGTACATCCAGCCGACCGGAAACAGCAGCAGGGGTTAGGCTCGCCAACGTGGCCGCCTGTTCATTGGGAATGACCCGTGTCCATGCGTGCGCCTCTCCGATCATCCCTTCAATTTCATCGATCGGAAGCTCTGCATTCATTTTGATGGTCACCGCTTGCGCGTGACAACGCATCGCACCAATGCGAACACAGATCCCGTCGATGGGAATAGGGCTCGTCTCGGTACCCAAAATCTTGTTGGCTTCAGCCATCGACTTCCATTCTTCCCGGGTCTGCCCGCCTTCGACCAGGCGATCGATCCAGGGAATCGCACTTGCAGCCAGAGGGGCACCGAACTTCGACATAGGAAAGGCCTCATCTGCCAACACATCTGCGACCACGCGATCGATCTCCAAAGCAGACTGCGACGCAGTCTTCGTGGAATCTCCGATGGCTCTCATCTGCTGGACTAACTCCACCAGATTGGCCGCACCGGCACCCGATGCCGCCTGATACGACATGGTCGAAACCCACTCCACATGACCCGATTGAATGAGTCCACTCAAACCCATCAACAGCAAACTGACTGTGCAATTCGCGCCCACATAAGTCTTGCAGCCCCGATCAATGGCAGCGTTCACCTCAAGGCCATTCAAGGGATCCAGAACCAGCATGGCCTCTGAATCCATCCTCAAAGCGCTGGCCGCGTCTATCCAAAACCCATTCCAGCCGGCGGCACGCAGTTTCGGATAGCACGCCTTCGTGTATTCCCCTCCCTGACAACTCAGAAGGACATCCAATTGCTTCAACTGTTGAAGGTCGTGAGCATCGAGCAGCGGAGCGCCATTCGGCCCCTCCTTGCCCGGGCTTGATGTGGAGAAGAAGTGGGCATCTATGCCTTCAAAGTCTCCCTCAGAACGCATCCGACCCATCAGGACCGATCCCACCATTCCTCGCCAACCAATGAATCCAACGCGCATTTAGACTCCTGCCTTCGGGCTTCTTAATGCGCGCGAAAGTGCGCGCAGAGAGTTGCCCAACAGCGTGCTTTATAGAGAGGCCAGGACGTCTTCGCCATGGGTCTTGGTTTTCACCTTAGCAAAGACCTTCTCCACCTTTCCTCCCTCATCAAGCAGGTAAGAAATCCTCAAGATGCCATCGAATTTTCTGCCCATGAATTTCTTGGGGCCCCATGCTCCATAAGCCGACACCGTCGTTCCCGACTCGTCAGACAAGAGCGGATAGGGGAACCGTTGCTTAGTGGCAAAGTTCTTCTGTCGCTTCACGGAATCCTTACTGATTCCAAGCACTTTGACGTTGGCGCCCGAGAAGGAGGCGTAGTGATCACGGATGTTGCAACCCTCCGCTGTGCATCCCGGCGTGGAGGCTTTGGGATAAAACCAGATGAGTACTTTAGAGCCCTTAAAATCGCTCAAAGATACAGGATTTCCATCTTGATCGAGATGGGTAAAATCGGGGGCAATATCGCCTACGTTTAGCATGCTAACTCCTTGTTGAGGCCCTTTAGCGTTATCGGTATGAACACTCAAGCCAGCCCGAAAGTCCTGGTCAGAATAAGCAGATTAAGCATGACGATTTTTCGCTGGCTCACCACGCTCTTGACCCTATGGGGTTGCACCGGTATCGCTGTAGCCGAACCCGTCCGTATCGCTGCAGCATCCAGCCTGGCAACGGCTCTCGGAGAGTTGACCCAAACCCACGACGTCCGCATCACATTTGGTCCATCTCAGCGGATAGCCCGACAGCTCACATCCGGACTGGAGGTCGATCTCGCACTCTTGGCCCACCCCAATTGGTTGGAATCCGTGGAGGCCGCTGGACAGGTGGCGGAGCACCGCACCTTGATCGGAAACACATTGGTGGTGGTGGGAGAGGAACCGCTCGGTGAAGCGGAACGCGTGGGTATTGGCGCGCAAGGCGTCCCTGTGGGTGACTACACCCGGGCCGCACTTCAGCACTGGGGACTATGGAATCAAATACAAAACAAAACCGTCACCAGTCCCAGCGCATCCAGTCTGCTCGCCAACGCCCTGGCTGGCCACGTCGATGCCGCCATCGTCTACGCCAGTGATGCCGCAACCGCTCCCGAACTTACCGTCCAAATGCAGGTCCCTACCGGTGCTCACGAGCCCATCATCTACAGTGTAGTGCTCACACAACAGGGGCAATACAAAGCCTCAGCACGAAAAGTCTTCGAGCACCTCCAGTCAGACTCCATGATGGGTGCCTTCATCCGCTACGGCTTCACGCCTCCTGAGAGTGAGCAGCCATCTCGTATGACCATCCCGACGCCCGAATTCGACACCGTTGAACCTCTGCTACGTTCTCTTTGGGTGGCCCTGAGCGCTCTGGCGCTCGCCTTCCTGCCCGCCCTCGGCCTGGCGTGGCTGATGGCCCGACGCCAATTCCCAGGCAAAGCGCTTTTGAACACCCTCTGCCTCTCCCCTCTCGTTCTACCCCCAGTGGTCACGGGTTGGCTCCTTTTAAAGGGCGCCCATTGGGTGGGATGGGGTGTAGCCTTCACCCCCTGGGCCGCGGTAATTGCCGCAGCTGTGGTGGGTTTTCCTCTTTTGCTCATCTTGACCCGAGGCGCCATCGAGGGGGTCGATGTGCGCTTCGAGCAACAAGCAGAAACTCTTGGATACTCGGCCCTGAGTGCTTTTGGGCGTGTCACCTTGCCCATGGCTCTCCCCGGTATTGCGGCTGGCGCCGTTTTGGCCTTTGCTAGAGCGCTCGGTGAATTTGGCGCCACGGCGATGTTTGCCGGTGATCAACCCGGCCAAACCCGAACCCTCGCTCTGGGAGTCTACGCCGCTGCGGAATTCCCTGGTGGCGAAGCCGCCGCGATGAAATTGGTGGGGATTTCAATTGCAGTCACTCTGATGGCACTGCTCATTTATGAACGACTGGTTTGGCGTCAACGCCGCCGCAGGGAGGACTGGAAATGAACGTTTGCATCCAGATCCAACATGCGATCAGTTCAAGCTTTCAGCTCGACGTCAAGATCGACTCCTCTCAACGATTGATCGGTCTGACAGGCCCTTCGGGTAGCGGTAAAACCTCCATCCTTCATGTGGTCGCCGGACTCATCAAAGCGGATCAGTCGCACATCGAGATCGCTGGCGAATCCATTGCGGACTTAAAACCTGCACAGCGAAAAATCGGCCTCGCCATGCAATCCCCACACCTTTTCCCTCATCTCAGTACGCGACAAAACCTCAATTTTGGAGCGCATACCGATCCGAATAAAGACGCCATCAGCACCGTTGCGGAGTGGCTGGAGATCACCGATTTACTCGACCGAGCACCTCGACATCTGAGTGGCGGAGAGCGTCAACGCGTGGCCCTGGGTCGAGCCATACTCTCCAACCCGCGAGCACTGTTGCTGGATGAACCCTTTGCCGCGGTGGATGCCGATCGCACCCAAAGAATCGCATCCCAGCTAAAACGCCATATCGAGCGCGCAAACATCGCGATGATCCTGGTCAGCCACGATACCGATCTACTGCGGACCTTGGCGGACGAAATCATCCCCGTCGTACAGGGATCCGCCGTCTGGTCTGAAACCTCGATGCCACAACAGGTGGAGAGCGATTAGAACCCCTTTACGTGCTACGAACCTCGTAAAACCTCTCCGGACTTCCTCATGATCTTCCGACAACTTTTTGATCCTGAGACCTGTACCTACACCTACCTGTTGGCCGATACCAAGACGGGAGATGCGGTATTGATCGATCCGGTGGCCGAACAAGTCGAGCGTGACCTGAGGTTGCTCGAGGAGCTCAACCTAAACTTGGTGTACTGCCTCGACACTCACGTCCATGCCGACCACGTGACCGGTGCCGGTATGCTCCGCGAAAAAACAGGCTGCCGGACCGCTGTAAACGCAACCGCTGGGGTGGCCTGCGCCGATCAGGGCGTGGTCCATGGCGACCGAATCCATTTCGGGGACCAACGCATCGAAGTCAGAGAAACACCAGGACACACCGCAGGATGTTTGACCTTTATCGTTCGGGACGGTGACCGAATCCTCGCTTTTACCGGAGATGCCCTTTTTATCCGAGGGTGCGGCAGAACAGATTTCCAACAAGGAGATTCACACGCTCTATACCAGTCGGTTCATACCCAAATCTTCTCGTTACCCGATGAGGCTATCATCTACCCGGGGCATGACTACAAAGGGCACCACTTCACTACCGTCGCCGAAGAGAAGGCTCACAATCCGCGGCTAAAGACGACAATATCTGAAGACCAATTTGTATCCATCATGGCCAACCTGAATCTAGGTCAACCCAAGAAACTCCACCTGGCCGTTCCCGCAAATCTAGGCTGCGGACTCACGTCAGAGGGCGAGCAAAATCAAGAACGAGACATTCCCGAAGTGAGCCCCATAGAAGCCAGCGATCTCTCCGTATGGCGCGTGATCGATGTGCGTGAACCTCACGAATGGGTTGGAGAATTGGGATGCATCGACATCGCAGAACGCATCCCTCAGGCCAGCGTGGCTTCGGCTGCCACCCATTGGGACCGGACCGATCCACTTCTTCTCGTCTGCCGTTCAGGACGCCGATCTCGCAATGTGGCTGCCACATTGATCGACATGGGGTTTTCCAACGTTAGCAACCTCACGGGCGGAATGATCGCCTGGAACGCAACCCATGCCAACCCTGAGTAGAACCCTATGTTGAACTCCATCATCATGGCCACAATAGGCGGCGCCTTGATCGGTCTTGCCGCTAGTTTGCTCTTGATCGGAGCAGGCCGAATTGCCGGGATTAGCGGCATCGTCGGCGCCCTGACAAAACCAGGGACTTCCGACCGTTCATGGCGCATGCTCTTTATCGGAGGTTTACTCGTCGGCGGTTTGATCATCCTCAGCGTCTCTCCCAGCGCGATAGCGGCACCCACGGATCGATCTCTCTTGACCATCGGTGCAGCAGGGCTTCTGGTGGGAGTGGGAACCCGCATGAGTAATGGATGCACAAGCGGCCATGGCGTATGCGGTCTCAGCCGCTTATCAGGCCGGTCTTTGGTGGCGACGCTGAGCTTCATGGCGACCGGGTTTGCGACTGCAACCCTCATTCAGGTGATCTGGGGAGGCCAACTGTGATGAGCAACCTGATCATCTTCACCTCCGGGCTCATCTTCGCCATCGGTCTGGGGCTGTCGGGAATGACTGACGCCAATAAAGTCATCGCTTTCCTGAACCCATTGGGTGGCTGGGATCCGTCTCTCGCCTTCGTCATGGTGGGGGCCATCGGCGCCCACTTGACTACCCGACGGTTGATCATCAGAAGAGAAAAACCCCTTTTCGCTTCCGTCTTCGAGACCCCGACCGTCCAAGACGTCACCCCCTCGCTCGTGATCGGAGCAGGCCTCTTTGGTGTGGGCTGGGCGTTGGGTGGATTTTGTCCAGGGCCCGGCATCGTATCGGCCACAGGACTCAGTAGCGATGCTCTATTATTCAGTGGTGCAATGCTGACAGGGATGGCCATTTTTAATGCCTTAGGCCCGCGTAAAACGCCTCAGCCGAGCGGGAATTCGACGTGATTGGGCTGGTTCTCGTACTGGCGGTCCTGATCGGTTTCACGGTCGGACTCTTAGGGGGCGGCGGCTCGATCTTGGGCGTCCCGATGCTCCGGTATATCGGAGGACTGGAAGCCAAGGAAGCCATTGCCACCACGCTGTTGATTGTGGCGACCACATCGGGTGTCGGAACCATTCAACATGCCAGAGCCGGCAATGTGGACTGGAGGACAGGAGCCATTTTTACCGTCACCGCAGCCTTAGGCGGCTACACCGGAGGCAGTACGGCTCAGTTCTTGAGCGAGGCCACACTCCTATTTCTTTTCGCCATCATGATGCTCGTGACAGCCGTCATGATGTTTCGTGGCAGGAAGGACATGAGCCCCAGAGAAGAGCCGCTTCCCTTGGGCATAGCCAGCATCGAAGGTCTCATCGTCGGATTCGTCACCGGTCTCATCGGTGTAGGCGGCGGTTTTATGGTGCTCGCAGCACTGGTCTTGGCGGGTGGGATGCCCATGCACCGAGCTGTCGGAACCACGCTGCTCGTGGTCACTCTGAAGTCTTACGCCGCATTTGCAGGCTACATCAGCCACGTCACCGTGGATTACAATCTGGCCGCTTCAGTGACAGCGGTGGCGGTCATCGGCACCATCATGGGCGCCAGTCTTTCCCAGCGTGTTCCCGCCGAAAAATTGAGAAAGAGTTTCGCTGTGATGGTCTTGGTGATGGCGGGCATCGTATTGGGACAAGAACGAGGCTTGGAAATCGCACTAATGGGGACCACCCCCGCTGTTTTATACATGCTGTGGCGGATGCGGCTTCAACGCAGCACCGCCTAGAGAGTTAAGCCTTCCAACATGAAGCCAATTACCGCCGCCAAGCGCAATGATGGAGTTCGATACGCGATTCGCGATGTCGTAATGAAGGCCCGTGAACACGCCGCATCGGGCATGGAAATGCTCTACCTGAATATCGGCGATCCGATTCAGTTTGACTTCCACACACCCTCACACATTCTCGAAGCCATCACCCGATCCATGATGGCCGGTGATACCGGGTATTGTCCCTCCGAGGGCACTCACGAAGCCGTGGCCGCTATCGAAAGAGAAGCCGCTTCGAAGGGGATTCCAAATTGTCATCACGTCTTCGTGACGACCGGAGCGAGCGAGGCCATCGAGTTGGCCCTGACCGCCCTCCTTGACCCAGGAGATGAACTCTTAGTCCCCAGTCCCGGATATCCCCTGTACACCGCCCTCTTGTCCAAGCTGTCAGCCAAAGGCGTTGAGTACCAACTCGATGAGGACAACGGCTGGCAACCGGACATCGAGGACATCGTCCGCCAGATTACCCCCCGGACCAAGGGGATTGTCCTCATCAATCCCAACAATCCCACCGGATCAATAGCGGGTGTGGACACCCTCGATCAGATTGTTTCGATCGCTAAAGAACACAACCTTCTTCTCATGTCTGACGAGATTTACGACAAGTTGCTCTTGGATGGCGAAACCATGGTCAGCTTGGCGTCCCGGGCAGGCAACCACCCCTGCGTGACTTTTGGTGGGATTGCGAAATGCTATCTCGGGCCTGGTTTAAGGGTGGGCTGGGGCATTGTGAGCGGGGAGCCAGACATCGTCGAAGACTATGCCGACGCCATCGGACGACTCGAGCGGGCACGCCTGTGCGCAAGCCATCCCGCCCAAGCTTCCGTCGCCGCAGCCCTTGAAGGTCCCCAAGACCACATCGTCGACATGATCGACCGTTTAACGACCCGTCGCAACCGTCTGATGGCCGGACTGGACACCATCGATGGCATTACCTGTGTGCCGCCTAAAGGGGCTTTTTATGCCTTCCCTCGACTGCACCAAGTGAAAGACGACAATGCCTTCGTCTTAGACCTGATGGCCGCCACCGGAATCGTCTGTGTGCCAGGCTCTGGGTTTGGCCAAGCGCCAGGCACATCCCATCTTCGGTTTGTCGTTCTACCCCCTGTTGAAGTCATCGACATGGCCATGGAGCGCCTCGCTGATTTCATGACCACCCGCTAGTCGACCCGTTCCATGACCGCAGCGGCACCCAGTCCGCCCGCTGCACAGATGCCGAGCAACGCGGTCCGATGGCCGCTTCGGTTTAGTTCATGGGCCATCGTATTGACCATTCTGGATCCGGTGGCCGCAAACGGATGTCCGAGAGCAACGGAGCCTCCATGCACATTGAGCTTATCGGTGTCGACCGAACCCACGGCCCCCGCCAAGCCCAATTCTCGGACCCCAAAATCGGCATCCTCCAACATGGCCACGATGGACAAGACCTGAGCCGCGAACGCCTCGTGCATATCGATCAAATCAATTTCATCTAACGATAAGCCCGCTCGCTCTAAGGCCTTGGGCATGCTGAGCGCTGGACCCTTAAGGAGCTGATCTCTCGGGTCCACTCCTGAGTAGGCCCAACTCTTGAATGCCGCGAGAGGGGTGAAACCCAGTGCCCGAGCTTTCTCTTCACTCATAATCAGGGTCGCGGAAGCTCCATCGGTCAACGTGCTGGAATTGGCTGCCGTCAGCGTCCCTTCCGCTGAGAATACGGGTTTAAGACGGGCCATCTTTTCGATGGTGGTATCGCCCCGAACAATCAAATCTCGTTCTACAGTTTTGTCGCCCACGGTCACTGAGGTCACCTCTTGCTCAAAACGACCCGATTCCCATGCGGCAGCAGCTCGGTGGTGAGACCGGGCGGACAGTTCATCTTGCGCTTCTCGGCTGATACCGTGGATCTCAGCCATTTTTTCGGCCGATTCACCCATGACCTCGCCAGTTGAACGCTCGGCCACCTTGGGCATTTTAGGCAATGCTCGAGTGGGCGGAAACAACCCACCCAACATTCCGAAGAAGCCCCCCACTCCTTTTGTTTTGCCCATCGCAAATGGGGCGACAGACCGAACAAAGTCTTCCGGCATGGCCAAGGTGGCATTGGAGGTGGAATCCGAACCACCGGCGATGATGACATCGGCTTCACCGCGCTCGATCTTAGCCACAGCATCCGTGATGGCCTGAAGCCCAGAAGCACAGGCTCGGGTGACGGTATTGGCTTCAACAGACGTCGGAAGGTCGAGGTCGATAACGATTTCTCGAGCCACATTCGGCGCTAAGCTCGGCAGCAAAACCCCACCCCAAATGAGTGCATCAATCTCTTGCGTGTCCAACTGCGTGCGTTCGAGCAGCCCTCCCACAGCTTCCACACCCAAAGCAATGGTGTCCAACTGTAGGTATTCCGAAAACGCTTTCACAAAAGGGGTTCGATTGCCGGCGACGACAACGGCTCTGCGTGCCGGCTGATTGTCTTTGGAAACTGGCATTTTAGGCTCCGAGTAAATTCCCGCCGCAGACCCGAAGCACATTTCCGTGCAGTCCGCCCGCGCCAGGGGATGAAAGAAAGGTGATGGCTTCAGCCACATCCAGAGGCAGGCCGCCCTGGTTGAGATTGGACAATCGTCGTCCGACCTCACGGATTCCAAAAGGGATCGCTTGGGTCAACCGGGTCTCAATGAACCCTGGAGCGACCGCGTTGACGGCGATTCCCTTCTGCATCAACTGTTTGCCCATATGCTGGGTCAAGCCAACAATACCTGCCTTGGAGGCGGCATAGTTGGTCTGACCTGTGTTTCCGGCAATACCCGCGATCGAGCTGACTAAAACCACTCGTCCTTGCCGGGGAATGATGCCTCCAAGCAGAAGGGTTTCCGTGACACGAACCACACTGGTGAGATTCACTTCGAGGGTCAGATCCCAGAGTGCCTCATCCATTTTTCCGAGGGTCTTATCGCGAGTGATCCCTGCATTATGGACCACAATATCCAGCGCTCCTTCAGCCGCTTTGGCGATTCGCGAAGGAGCTTGCTCATCGGTGATGTCCAGGGGGAGAGCCAGTCCATTGATCTCCGATGCCAGGGCGTCGAGGGCGTCTTCCTCAGCGGAAATATCCAGGCAGATGACTTTCGCACCCTCGGACGCGAGTCGACGCGCGGTCGCTTCACCAATGCCTCGAGCAGCACCCGTCACCAGTGCAGTTTTACCCGTCAAAGGTTGAACCCAAACACCCTTGTCGCCAGGGCTATCCACCCCGAGGCATTGACCGGTGATGAATGCGCTCCGGGCACTCAATAAAAACCGAAGGGGACCTTCCATGCCCGACTCCGAACCTGTCGCCACCGTGATCAGGTTGGCCGTCATCCCTTTTCGGCCCAACTCCTTCGATGCACTCTTCACGAATCCCACCAAAGCCTGTCTGGACGCGGCCGAAACAGCCGATGTGGCGGCATCAACGGGCGCTCCAATCACAATCAATCGTCCACAAGCCTGAAGCGACCGAACCCGAGGATGGAAAAAATCATAGAGCTTCCGCAAGGCTGCGGTGTCATCCAAACCGCGCGCATCAAAGACCAACGCATAAGGAGCTTCATCCCCCTCCTCTTCCACAGAAGCACCCATTCCAAGCACCATGGTCCGGAGCGATTCATCGCCACTCACGACGACCTTTTGTCCGTCTAAAGGGGCAGCTTTCCAAGGCCCATCCTCTCGACTCAATGGCTGTGGAGTGGGAAGACCCACTGCCGACATCATCTTGCGACTGGCGGGCTTAGAAGCCCAATTCAAAAGGGTATCGTTACTCATGCTGCACATTCATCCTCGTTGCCGGTATCCGACAACGCATCAAGCAATCGTTTGCCTGTGTGTTGAATTCGATAAAAGCGGTCATTTCCTCGCACTTCGGCGCGTTCCAAAAACCGTTCTAAAACGGTACGGCGATCGGAGTGAACTTTTGCCTGCTGCCACAATTCTTCAGCAGTCACCGCATCCGCTAAGAGCCATGCCAGATTTTCGGCATGGAGCAAGGCGGGCGCGAAATCGGTTTTGGCATCCCAAGTCTTAAAGGCTTGGGCCAATCGCATCTCAGGCGACGATTTGGCCACACCATATTTATGCTTGACCACCCGTGTCATGAGGGTCCGCATCGCCACCAAGCTTTGGTGGCGCAACCCTGCTACCCGGCGTTCGAGGAGATCATCAGCGAATAATGACCGCTGCCAGTGCTTGGCCATACGGCGAGCAAACCGGGCTGGATCTTTGGTCACCGCGACGAGATTGTCTTTGGTCGCCATTAAGGCTTGAATCTGTGTGGTGCCTTCGTAGATGGGCAGGACCATGGCATCGCGCAGCAATTTTTCAGCGCCGTATTCTGTGGTGTATCCGGAGCCTCCGTGGATTTGCACCGCCATTCGAGCCAGCCGTACCGCGGTCTCGCTGGCCGCCATTTTTACCAGCGGAGTCAGTTCCCGAGTCCGCGCTTTTAGCGTTTGTACTTCTTTGTTCAGTTCGGCATGTTCTGGAGTGCCTTCCTCCACAAGGAAGCGGAGTTGCATTCGCTGGCGCTGATACGTCTCATTGAGGAAGGCCACGCGCATACACAGCGCACGCAAACCTTCTATCGACGCCTGCATTTCGTCCAACATATCGGCGACAAGTTCATGTTGGTCGATGGTTTTGCCCATGGATTGGCGGACGCTGGCATACTCCGCCGACATTCGCCACGCGGACTCGCAGAGTCCCAGCGCTTCAAATCCAACGCCGATCCGAGCATTGTTCATCAGCAGGAGCATCTGCTTAAAGCCTTCTCCTCGCTTCCCGACCAACTGTGCGGGAGTGTGATCGAAGTTGACGGTCACGGTGGCAGAGGCGTGATGGCCGAGTTTTTCCTCTATGCGTTCGATGTGTGCATGCCGGATCCGACTGCCATCCGCCTGCGGCGTGTAGGTCTCGACCAAAAAGAAGGACAGTCCAGCCAAGCCGGCAAAATCACCTTCTCCGACCTCCTCTGTTCTCGCGATCACAAAATGGTATCGACCGTGACCCGATGTCACGAATATCTTCTGACCGGAAACGAACCAGTTGCCGTCTTCATCCTGCTCACCCACACAGCGGAGCGCACCCATATCCGAACCGGCATCGGGTTCCGTAATGTCCATACAACCCCAGGCCTCACCGGACAGAATCTCCGAAATGGGCTGAGCAAACCGAGTGTTCCGAACGGTCAGATTGTCCGGATCGACTTCACTGCTCCCTTCTTCTAAGGAGTACATCAGCATCGCTGTGGCCATACCGCCATGAAAGCCGTGATGGGTCATCACACTCACGTCTGCACGGCTCACCAACTCACACTGAAGCATGTACAAAAACAGCGGGCAGTTCATCCCGCCCAACTCCCGTGGCATGCATAGACCATGCAATCCCATGGCAGCGATTTGTTCAAAAATTCCGTCGAGCGCGGGAGGGAACCGAACTTCTCCCTCGACCAGACTCACGGCCTCTTTGTCCATTTGGGCCGATACGGGGGCGATTTCATTCGCTGAAAATTCAGCGATCAGTTCGAGAATATCTCTCCAAAATTCTTTGGCCTCTTCCGCGGTCTGGGGCGCTTCAGGATCTTCAGGATTCAGCTCAGACATCGCAAACAGGGCATCCCAGTCCACCCATCGATCGAGATAAAACTGAAGATCCGTATTGTCTTGTATGTAATTGCCCATCGCTCACGCTCCCCTGTGTACAAATAGAGATTGCTGTGCCATTCGTCGCGCCTCATCCCGTTGGCGTCGTGCCCAAACAGCGGTCGAATCGCCTCCAAACATTTCCGCACCCAAATGCGCCCCTACGATGGCGCCCACCATGGAGACGATGCATTGAACCAGGTAGGCCTCAGGATCCACATCTGACCGCACTCGGCCGGATTGTTGCCCTTCGATAATCGCGCCCCTCAAGAGGGCCATCCACGGCCCAATGGCACCAGAGAGACGGTCGCGCGTCTGTTCGGGCCGGTCCACCACCTCACGCATGAGCAGTAAGGCCCGACTCGGATCCGATTCGAAGAAATCCGACACTTCGTCGAAGAGCGCCGTAAAGCGATCTGTCCCATTCTCGGCGCGCTGGAGCACCTCCGGTAAAGTCACCTGCCACCGCTCCAAGAGGTCGGCCAAAACCGCTTCTCGCAACTCATTTTTTGATGGGAAATGATGGAGCAGACTGGGTTTTTTCATCCCCACTTCGCTCGCTATTTCCTGCAACGATGTGCCGTCATAGCCCTGAGTAGCGAACCGTCGGGTGGCGACTGCCAAAATGCGTTCTTTACTGGATGTCATCGCTTCCCTACCATTTGGTAGGACGCACCCTACCGCGCGGTAGGTCCAATCGCAACATTAAACCGCCCCATCGCCCAAAAAGCCGGTACCAAACGTTCGCCAATCAGCATAAGGGAAGGCCAAATAGAGGGCTTTCATGACCATCGACATCAAGTGGTATTACCACCGAAAGAGCTGAACGAGTTGTACCCGTGCCCAGGAGTTCCTGGGACCCAAAAACATTGTTCAGCCCGAGCTTATCTTGGCCAACAAGATCAAACTGCATCGAGAAGAAGCCCTTGAACAGGCCCGCAAGGCAGATGCCATTTGGGTCACAAAAGGCAAAAAATTGATCCGTTTCGACCCGGCATCCACTGCATCGGACGATGATATTGCCAGCCTCATTTTGGGACGCTCTGGCACCCTGCGCGCGCCCGCCTTTTTGGTCGGACGCGTCTTTATGGTGGGCTATAGCGAAGAGGCCTATACGGAACTCTTCGCCTGAGTTCCGCGACATCTAATCAGTGAAATAGGCGAGCCGCTGCCAAGCCCATTGCACCGCAGGGTCTATCCGTCAAAGACGATACAGCCGTCCGGTCCGAAATAGCTGGGGTCGTGACCCAGAGCTGCGCAACCGATGAGGCTCGTTCGTTCGGGGTCGGCATACAAATCGATCTTCCAGGTGAGGCCGGGATGTGTCCCCCCGTCGCACTCGAATTGAGTCGCGACATCCTCGAAGTAATAGTCCGTCACGAGGAGCAACTCTCGTTGGTATTCGTCCCCAGACTCTGTCGCGCCCACCCGGGTGAGCGTATGGGTTTCGGTTGAAAAAGTCGGGTCATCACTGGTGTGCACGATGGTGAGGTCAGCAGCCGCTGTAGTCACCGATGTCGTGAGCCCGTAGTTCCAGGATCCCACGTCACACTCGAAGTCCACGCTAGCCAGTAAGGCATCGACGTCGGCATCCGAGTCCGAGTCGGCGTCAGCATCCGAGTCGGCATCCGAGTCCGAGTCGGCGTCCGCGTCGGCGTCCGCGTCGGCATCCGCGTCCGCGTCCGCGTCAGCATCCGAGTCGGAATCCGCGTCAGCGTCGGAATCCGCGTCGGCGTCAGCGTCGGAATCCGCGTCGGCGTCAGCGTCGGAATCCGCGTCAGCGTCGGAATCCGAGTCCGCATCCGCATCCGCGTCGGCGTCGGCGTCGGAATCCGCGTCAGCGTCGGAATCCGAGTCCGTATCCGCATCCGCGTCGGCATCGGCATCCGCATCCGCGTCGGCATCCGCGTCAGCATCGGCGTCAGCATCGGCGTCAGCATCGGCGTCGGCATCGGCGTCGGCATCCGCATCCGCATCCGCATCCGCGTCGGCATCCGCATCCGCGTCGGCATCGGCATCCGCATCCGCGTCGGCATCGGCATCCGCATCCGCATCCGCATCCGCATCCGCGTCGGCATCCGCATCCGCGTCGGCATCCGCATCCGCGTCGGCATCGGCATCCGCATCCGCGTCGGCATCCGCGTCGGCATCCGCGTCGGCATCCGCGTCGGCATCCGC
>Ga0163180_10000076_pt1 | contig 46617 bp, 38 predicted proteins | sample AtlANTMetagenome_2_FD_109647 | JGI IMG/M metagenome (GOLD analysis project Ga0163180, IMG submission 109647) | Marine eukaryotic phytoplankton communities from the Atlantic Ocean - Atlantic ANT 4 Metagenome | ecosystem: Environmental > Aquatic > Marine > Oceanic | place: North Atlantic Ocean...
GACGACGATTCTGACGACGACGAAGATTACCGCGATTCTTATACCAAAAGAACAACTAAGGTACCGCATGAGGAAGCCACGCCTGAAATTCAGGATTATGTAAAGAGGCAATTGGGATTGTATACTCAGGAAAAGCGCAAGTCCCATGAAGATTCTGACGACGATTCTAACTATGACGAGGAGGAACAAATGGAAAAGTTGGCACGCTCATTGATGCCACAGACGACCACCAATAGGGATTCTCGACTGACCCAACATCAACTGGCCACTGTTCAACGAGTCTACGATAAGTATTATCACGATCTGAATAAAGTGAGTATCTCTAGATTGGAAAAACTAATCGCTTATAATGAAAGACAAGCAGCTCGTTTTGAGCAGAAGGGGCGCGATTCGAGTAATTACATAAGGGAATTTAATTTTCATACTAAGGAACTCGACAACCTTAAATACACTCCCCCTATACGTGATTATATAAACAGGGATAATTTTACGATTGATAAGCCGGTTGATAAATCTCAACAGGTAATGATCTATGAATCTAAGGGAGTGGCAAAAAATGTAAAACACGGAAAGAAGATTCACAAAAAGGTGAACTTTCCTTTCCCATTACCGACAAAAGACCATCCTTTTGAATGTTATGTATACATGCACCCAAAGGTCGTAAAACAAATTAAATACGATTATGAAAGGGTATTCTCTAGGACAAAACGAGGTTATTTTCCCATTTCCGTAGACTTAAAAGGTGCCCTTAAAACATGTCCTTTGTGCAAAGGCAAAAGAAATGCATGCACACAGTGTCAAACGCGTGGACAATATCTAAGTTCTTTATGGAATGGGGATGGGCGGCATTTAAGAAACACTCAATTGAAGAAACAGATTCCAAAATTAGCCAGTCAATTTAAGAATGGTGTTGAGAAGACTGATATATCGAATATTGTTTTATACAAAGCAAAGGCTTATTATGGAAGAAGTTGTGGTGGAAGCGGACCTTCATTAACTCAAAAAGATAGCGAGGGTAGGGTAGCATATTTACATTTCTGCCTCAATTTTGAATTTTCTAAGGACCTTCCAATTCAAGGATTCGTTGCTCAGTATCCAAGCGAGGCTGCTTTTCAGCTTCCGAAAAAAATGATTGATACACTATTTGACGAATTGCCAAACACGATAACGGTTGGAAAACTTTACGACGCTAGTTCTACCGCGTGGCCATTTGATAAAGAAACTAAATTATCAAATGGGAGGTTGATTTTTAGGAAATTACACAAGTACACCCCGTACAGAGCGGTAAGCCCTGAACCTAATCTAGACGCCGGAGCAGCAGCTTACACAACTAAGTATGAAATGGTAGATGCGAAAACTACTAAAACAGGTAGATTGAATTGCAGATACCTCGATAAAGCGCATACTTTTGCCGCCCCAGTTGCTTACAAATCAAGATTAGGTCGATCCCTTTTTGCGGCAAAACGCTTCAATAAAGGCGATTTTATTGGATACTTGGAAGGGAGGCAATTGGGATTACAAGAAGAATTACTTCAGCGAGATAAGCCGGGTTGTGGATTATTAATAGATCAGTACGAGTGTGGTTATACAGACGAACAATGTGACGGCGAGGGTGGTTGGAAAAAGTACAAAAAATATAAAAAAGGTATAGACAAGCTAGTGACAATAGAAAAACCGCTGTACCACAAGTCTGAAGGGTGGTTGTATGATACTGACGACGTCTCTGATACTTTTCTTTGCAATGCCGATTGTTACAAGCACCCGCTGGTTGTTGATGTAACCAAGGGAACCTGCGGACTAGTACAGTATGCAAACAGCGCAACTGATAAAATGGGAGTAGGACCAAATGCAGAATTTGATGAACACGGTTTGGTGTTTGCTTTAAGGCAAATTAATTTATTTGAAGAAATTCGCGTTGACTACGGAAAAGAATACTGGAATGCAACCGATTGTTAAGCACAAATTTTGTGCAGGACATCAAGCACGTCAGCACACACGGCAGTTTCTTCCTTACACCCGTCTATTTGAATCGTGTCTGGTGTTTGAAGGTAAATGGAATCGTGGCTAGCATCCAAATTTTCCAAGTATTCATAAGTAATGGCATTTTCTTCCAGTCTTCCGCGTTTCTGAATTCGCTTTGAACATTCTTCTGGGCTCACTTTCAAGTAAAGATAATATTCGCGAAAAGAAGGGTCAATATTCGAAGCTGCGTTTTTAATCGCTACTTGCATAGTCTCTGCGCTAAGCTTATAAATGTCTGCGTCATTCTTTTCCATCATGGTGACCTCCGCGAAGGCTTGACAACCAAAGGATATACTGCGCTCCACAATTACGACTGTATTTTCTTCCGCGTCGATGCTGGCGATTACATCGAGAATATTTGCACCCCTAGTCACCAGAACCATCATCTGAAACATTCCAGAGTACACCTTTCCATCATACATCTTCTGCAAGGCCCCAGAATTTTTCCAAACATCTACAGGTTCAGGCAGGACAACAATTCTATGCTCATTAATCCTATTAGGTATGTACTTGAGCAAGGTAGATTTTCCCACGCCAATGTTTCCCTCAACATAAACTAAAGAAAGAACCATCGTGGTTGTTTTGTGTTTATTTTTTAACTTTAAAATTAACAAGATAAAAAAAAATGTCCTCAGACGACGAGAGTGATATTGAAGAAGAGATAGAATACTCGCTTAAATACGAGGAAGACGAATACCTCTACTCCATGGAAGAATATATCAAGGAGAAATGTTTGGAATCTGAAGACAAGATGACTTTGGTTAATTACTGGCTAGATAGAGCAACGTTTAGCACCGAGTTGGATGAACTAGAATTCCTTTGTTCAGTATGTCACACAATTATCTTGCCACGGTGAACCCTATTGAAATAGGAACAGCTTGTAGAATCGGGAGCGGTGGAATTGGCAACGACCCTACAATTGCAAGAACCCAACACACAATTTTCCTTATTTGAGATTCGTCGGATTGTTGGGTATAGACTGCTCCCACAAAACCAAGAGCGAGTAGCACTATCCACAACAAAACCATTATGGAGAAAGTCAACCAAAATTCCCAAAAATCATACATGGGGTTAGTGACATTGAATCTTACGATACTTGTGGTTATGGTAGGTGAGGCACCACTAGTAATTTTCTGAAGATAGAATATTTTTCTTCCATACGTTACATCTTTAATAGTAATATTTCCAGTTGCCGAAACAGACCAGCTCCAAGAGGGTGATAACTTCTCATCATTATTACTAACCGGTTGATTGCTTACGTCATCGGTCATTGCCACTCTAAATTCAGCACCTTCAGCACCCTCATTAGCAAAAGTAACTCTAACATCCGACTTCCTAAAAACACGTTCTATTTCATAATTTAATTCGCCCATTTTAAGATACCCCTTAGTTATTAAACCATTGGAAAATAAAGTTGCTCCCCCTGGATTAGCACGTAACTAAACTTGTCTAGATTCAGCCAATGATAAAAATTCTTACTGAGCTTTTTGGTTAGATATGGGTATTCTAGTCGCATAAATTTGATAATTTCTTTGCCAGAAATTCCTGGTCGGCAGTACAAAAGCATGTTTAGTATTCTAGAGTTATCTTCAAATACTTTTGAGTTTTTGTCTCTGTAGAGTCCATAACACATAAAGTATGCTAGGAGCATCAGTGTTCGGTGTTCTACCATGTTGTCTAGAGGTTTGCACACCTTTTCCCACCAATCGAGTCTGAGTCCAAACAGGCTAACTTCTAGCGTAGTAAATTTTGATGATCTAAGCCAACATTTGCATAAATTACATCTGTTTTTTTTGCAATGGAAGCAACTTGCATTATTATGTTTAACAAACTCCAAAGACGATTTACGCAAGTTTTTGTTCAAAGTACAGAGAGCAGGAACACAGGATATGTGTCGTTGTAGTAAGATTTTCACAACCTCATTTTTTATCATACTGAGTTAATTAGAATTATTATTTTCTCCTGATAATGTCAACATGGTAGATCAAAAATGAAATTTAAGGAACCTTTGTTGACACCAAATCCCAAAAGATACTCCCTTTTTCCCATAAAAGATTTGGAAATTTGGGCTAAATACAAGGAAGCAGAGGCTTCCTTTTGGACTGCAGAGGAGATTGATCTTACAAAAGATAAAGAAGACTGGGACAGTTTGGACGATGCAACCAGACATTGGCTTAAACTGGTACTTGCTCAATTCTCTCAGGCTGACAACATAGTCGGAGAAAACCTTGTGCAGAATTTTTCACAGGAAATTCAACTTCCCGAAGCAAAGAGTTGGTTTGGAATGCAGATAGCCATTGAAAATATCCACGCTGAATGCTACAGTCTTTTAATTGATACTTATATCACAGAGTCAGAAGAAAAGCAAAAATTATTTGATGCTATTGATCATTTCCCATCCGTCGCCACTAAGGCTCATTGGTGTTTTAAATTCATGGAGCCAAAAAATGCATCGTTTGCTACTCGCCTAGTGGCCTTTGCGTGTGTCGAAATGTTGTTCTTCTCTTCCTCTTTTGCTGCTATATTCTACGTGAAAAAGACAGGGAAGTTACCAGGTCTGACCTTCTCAAATGAGCTCATCAGTCGAGACGAGGGAATGCATTGCGAGTTTGCTTGCCTCCTCTACTCAAAACTACATAACAAATTACCGGAATCCAAGGTGCATGAAATTATCAAAGAAGCCACCAAAGTCGAAGAAGCCTTTGTCAAGGAAGCTCTGCCCAATTCGGATGCAATGATAAACATATCTCCAGAGCTTATGATACAGTATGTTCAGTATGTTGCTGATCATCTTTGTAGCATGCTCCACGTCTCAAAAATATACAACGTCGAAAATCCTTTTGATTGGATGCTTTTACAGAGTTTCACTTCGTTTGGAAAAGTTAATTTCTTTGAGAAACGAAACTCAAATTACTCTTTACCTAACGTTAGCTCTGGCGGCAAAAAAGAAAGCGAAGTAAACTTCAGCGATATTGGAGAGGGATTAATTGAGTTTTAAGAAAGTCACTTCCTGTAGCAGATGCGTTTATTTTTTTGGATCTAATTTACGCGGGATAAGTAACCCGATGAATTCTAATTTGCTTATCGCGTTTGGATTTTTTGTGATGATAACTCTGTATGTGCTCTGGCACGTACGCAAAATGGGTAGAAAAGTTCAAAATTTGGAAAAGGGATCAAATCTCGCGACTCTTACAGAAGACGATGTCAAGGAAATTGCTAAAGAACAACTGAATGAACAAATGCCCAAAATAATGAAAGGCATTCAATCTCTCGTGCAGCACAGCATGAAACCTAAACCCCCAGGTCCTCCAGGTCCCCCAGGTCAAATGCCACCAGGTCAAATGCCACCAACGCCTAACATGATGCCCCCGCCTGCACCTAGAAAAGTAAGACCATCCCCGCCCCCACAACCAAAACCACCACCACCACCACCTCCTTCTAAACCTGTACCCCCGCAACCACAACCACCCAGAACACCACCCCACCCGGCACCACCACAAAAGCCACCGCCGGTAGCTAAGAAAGACAACAAGCGTGTGCTTTTTAAGTCAACCAAAAAAATGGAAGAATCAAAAGATCTTGACCTAGACGATTTATCTAAATCTGAAAGTTTACCAGACCAAAGTGATTAAAAATGTCCGTTAAAATGTCCAGAGATAACCGGAAAAACGTTTACTTGAAACTTAGATCTCATGTTGCGTTGGGCTTAGATTGTGATTGTCGTTTATGCTGCTCTCATCTGAAGCCTACCCGGTTGCCAAAAAAAGCAAAGATTTCAAAGCCCGGATCTTCTATTGTAATTGAAAAACCGGCACCTTCTCATGAAATGAAAGAATCTAGTTTGGAAGTTGAGAAACCAAATGGGACAAATGTCTCAGGAGACTTAGTTTGTGGAGCGCTTCGCCGTGAACTTACCAAAGTCACCCAGCATTCTTGGGCCCCATCTGAACAAAACTTTGGTCACAGGTGCCCTAATTTCATTTCGCTGAGTATTCAGAAAAATATTGTTAATTACGTCAACACAAAAAACGTTATTTTTATTGTTGGACCATCACGTTCTGGAAAGACTCAATTAGTAAACTTTGTTGCAGAGAAAACCAAGCGTTCCATTGTACACGTACACGATCTAGACTACGACGTTGAAGTAGCTTCTGATAACATAGCTTGTCGTCAGATTTTGAACTACCCGTTTACGACAAAAGACAAAATAATTTCCATAGAACTTCTTGATGTTTTACCACAATCAATGGTCAAAGCAATACTGAAAGTCCTTCAATCTACAAAACGCGTCAAATCTCCACTTGTCGTGATTGCAGAAGACTCAACCAACTCTGTTGTGAAGTCAGTCTTAAATAAAATCACCAAGGGTAAAGCCAACACCCAATCTTTTTCAGGTATTATCAGACTCTACAATACCGTTTTAAATAAAGGGACAAAAGACACGCATTTAACAGAAACACTTGCGTGTCAGCATATTCTAGGAATGAAATCTGTGATTGATAAACCAATTTTTTTTATCTCAGATGCGCCTTTCCTACAACGCTTAACACATAATTCGTACTTGAAGCGTATTCACCCTCGAAAGATTGATTTAGCGTTGGAAGGCGCTTCTTTTTTTTCGGATTTAGACTTGTTTGGATGCAACAACTCGTCGTTGTTTAGCACCGACGACACCCTTCAATTACTGAGTCTTGGCATGTCAAAAATAAAGAAAAAACCAATGTATGGTTCTCGATTCCCTAACTTCAAATTCCCTTCAACTACTAAATCTTCTTCTGGGGGGTCTTTGCTCAATCTGTTGATGCGTTGACTTTAAAACGCAAAACTTGTTTTCATTTAAAAAATGGAAACCCCTGACTTAAATGAATTATTGGCAGACAGAGGCGCAGCAGTTGAAAAGGCTAATTTTGAAAGCATAATAAAAGATTTGAAACAATCTAGACCCATTTCTGTATCACCTCCTCATGTTTCTCATCAACCTAGTCAGTCGTCTTTTTCGTCCGTACTATTAATCGGTGTATTTGTGCTATTATTTGTATGCGCCTTAGTATGGTGGCATCGAAAAACCAAAAAAAGGAAGTTAGAAGCCACGAGACTACTTAAAAAGATGGAACTAGACATTCCTACAGAGCCCAAATCACCCCCAGAACCCCCCAACCCCCCGGTTGCGCCCCCGACTAAGACAGTCATTAAACCACCACCTCCGCCTAACAAAGTTAAACCAAAGGTGGGGAATCTTACGGGTAAGTCTGTTCCAGCCTTGGCAAACCCAAAGCAACCTAGGCAACAGTCAAAGGCCACAATAAAGCCAAACAACTCACGTAATATTCCTAAAAGACAAGCCGCTAGTCTTGCTTCTAAGAAGAAAAGCGTTGAACCACCACAAGAAGACGATTTTACTCTCCTTTCTGATCTTCTTCGTTAAGAATGTCGCCCACAACCTGAATAACACGTTCTCTATTTTCCCACAGCTTGGTAATGTTAGATTCTATCGTCACGGTAGGTTTTGCCATTTTTTTGGTTTTTGGGATAGAAGGGTGGTCTTGAAAAGACTCCTTTGGGCGAACACATGCTTTTATTTTAAGAGATAGCAACTCGAACAAAATTTTGTAGTATTTAACTCTATCTTTTCCGACATTTGCTAAAGATATTTTTCTTTTACGGCTTTCTTTAAGAAAGAAGAACAAATACGTCAAAAAGGATACTACTATCGCTTGAATGTAATACATTTTATTTGCTTATTAATTTGAATGTAATGTTTTAATTTGAAAGTCAACGAATAGACTAATACACAACCTAGACACCATGGCTGAGATTCTAGAGCAAGCTGAGACCCTCCCGGTTGCTAAAAAGGTTAAGATCAGCAGTAATATGCCTGCGTGTGATTTTTGCATTGACATGGCCTCTGTGTCGGCGCTAAGAACGGCGGTCGAGATAATGTCCCACACTTTGGTCGACGCCACCTTCAAAGTGGCCAATCAAGTGTCGGGAACTAACCTCGTCTTGAAAGTAGACGCTATGGACAAGGGCTGTATTTGTGCTTGCAAGCTAAAGCTCCAATGCAGTGGTAGATTTGATCCAAACAATAGCGACTTTTGTGTGAAACTAAAACCGCTCTTGGAAATTTTACGCGCTTTACCTTCAAATGAAGGTATTCAAGTGTTTCGGCGCGCCGGATCAAGTGATTTAGAGCTCACCTCGATGGGATTCGAAACTCATGACTACAAAATTAAGACCCTAGCGGACGAATATAGCTCCGTGCCTTTCGAAGCCTTTGACACCGAATATAGTGTAGATTTTGATTTGGGAAGACTCAAGTCACATCTCCGGGTTGTTCAAAACCTCAAAGCTGATACGGTGAAGATACAAATTTATAAAAGCCCAAATAATGACGACACCTCTCTATTAAAACTCTCATGTGAAGGAGATGACGCAAGTGCTTCTTGGACTTTTTTAACTCGCTCTGACAACCGCGATGTCCTTCCTTGCTTCAACAACAAAAATATAGATTCCGACGATATGGAAAATGTATACAGCGAAGCTTACAGCGGAGAATACCTAAAGAACTTTTGCAAGTCTATGGAGAGATCTTCCGTTACTCTGTCTCTCTCGCAAGGAGACACCAAATTCCTAGTTATGGAATACAATTTGGGACAAGAAAACTCTTCGATATTATTCTTACTCGCGTCTAAAACCGAAGACTAATTCCCAAGCCCCAAGCCTCCCCAAGCCCCCCCCACTAAGCCCCCGAACCCCATGTTCATAAAATAACATCATCAAAGACTTTTCTCCTTAAATTATCCAAACCAGAATCTTGCAACTCGTCTTTGAACTTATAGAGAAAATAGTTATCGTCTGTGGAATGCTTAACAAATCCCACGTTGTTCAATTGTCTCTTCAGCGCACCTAATTTTTCAGAACTTCGTGTTAATCCTAGGTCACAAGAATAGTCCATAACGTCTTTTCGCAAATGTAGAACATCATTTTCGTAAAATACTATTGGTTCATATTTATTAGTTTTTAGAGCCTCGTATAGCATCTCAGTGTAACGTCGGCTTGGCTTTCTTTTGCGATACGTGGGCTTACTTATGACACTTTTGCGTTTACACTTTCTCTTTGGCAATGTCCGCAAACAAGTATTTTCCTTGAGCTCTGTCACGTCCCGGACCTCGGGCTTCAAAACAACGTTCTCGGTTTGTTGTTGCAAAATGCCTAATGCCTCTGTCAATGGAACATCTTTGATTTCGTCGTATTGTAGCAAATCTATCATATCGGTTTCATCTTTATCAAGCTGGCAATGATCTAGGTCATCTCGTGGGCCCAGGTCACCGTCGCATTCTTCACCGGGAAAAGCCCACGAGAGAGAAGCAATGTAATTAGATTCGTAAGTTGCATTCCAAGTCCAGTCACTGAACTGTAGAAGCTCCATTTTAAATGGAGCTTCACTGTCTAGTCGCTGCAAACTAGGTTAGACTAGGTTAGATACTAGCTCAATAGCTTAGGTTAGGTTAAGAAAGTAGACAGTGAAGCAAGCAATGCTTCACTGGGAGGCCAGCGAAGAACCACCTCCACCACCTACTCTTCGCCGCTTAGTCAAGTCCCCGCAGCCTGTCGTCACTCCTCCTGTTGGCGAAACCTCACGTAAGCCAGAGGTGGTTTGTTTAAGTTTAAATCGCTGTTTTAGGCGACTTACCAACTTTTTCTTCCAAACCCAAGTTAACTAGAGTCAAGAGGTCCTTTTCTGACCTCGTTGAGCTTGAAAATGAATGTATCTTCCGCCCCATTGCAAAACGAACAAAACAAGTTCGGGTGTCCGAACGGTATAAAACTGCCCCCCCTGTACTGTCAGGGTAAGAACAGCATTTGGGATGTTCAGCATAACATTACTGGTGGGTGGGAAACCGCCAAACACAGTCCAACAAAATTAAAAGATCTTTGGAAGTGCCCCTTGTGCGAAGAAATCCACGAGTTTAGTATTAAGTCGTGTTCAATTTGTGCTATTTCATCAAATCTTGGAGAGCATAAAAGCATACCTTTTGAAGTCCCTTTAGAAGCCGAAGAGGAATTTTCTGAACAAATTCCTGAACTAAATGCAGCGGCGGCCGAATGGTTGCCGCCGCGCCCTCTTTCACGACGACAACGCCGCCGTCGTCCTACGGGCCGCCAGCGCAAACAAGCCCTCCTTGCCCTTGCACACCAGCCCCCGCAAGAAGGGCAAGAAGCCCACAAACAAATGTACTACGCGGTCAAGCTAACACCCATAGTACCCCCTTTATAGTCCCCCTACACCGCCCTCCCCCTATCCTTCTAGTGGTTAAAAAACTACATATTTTTTTGCTGTATGAATATAACGACATGGGGGATCTTTTGTGCGAGTACCCGTATGAAACGTATGCAGAGTTACTCCCTTCAGGAGAATGGAGAATAGTATGTAACGTAAACGTAGAACAACAGCAAATTTCTTATACGTGTGAGCAGAGTGATAGTTTTTCCAAAAGCACATCAATGTCAAACTCTGAAAGCGCTTCAAATTCTCGATCCGAATCTATATCAAATTCGAAATCTGAATCTGACTCTGCTTCTATCTCCAATTCGGCATCAGAATCATATTCCATTTCACCCTCTCAGTCGTTTAATGAATGTAGAAATGCCTTTATGCCATGGTCGGAGTCGCTCAAGCGTTGTGTGTGTGCGGGGGACTTAAGCTTTGATTCGACAAGGACTGTAGATCTCACTCTTTTTGGTGACCCCAATCTGCCAAAAAGATTAGATTACGATACTAATTTACCTGTGCGCGTAGCTTGGGATGATTCAAGAAATTTCGTTACAATACCATATCATAAAACTTCGCGTAATATGTTCCGGCAATACACATTGAATGGAAATATAAGTTCACATGCGGATTACTACTACCACGCAGAACCCGACCACGGACACTGTTCCGTCACTTTTGACGGAGGCCAAGTTGAAGATGCAGTTTATCATCAGATAAACAAAGTTCAATTCTATAACATAAATTCTGACACAAGTAACGTACAGCGTACTACATCTTATACCTTATCTTGCGCCAACGAAGGTTATTCTAGCATTAACGTGGTTTCAAATGATACGAAATATTTGCTAGCCGCAGAGGGAAGGTCTACTGTTTTTGGACCAGTTGTAGCCTGTAAAGTAAGTGACTTAGGTGCTCTGGAGGCTTTGGATCATTCTAAGTGCGAGGTTTTGGAAAAAAGCTCTGAATTTGTACCTCCTTCACAAGATCCCTTTCAAACTGGCGCGCTTTTGGGAGTCTCAAAGCACATTTTAAACAACCTTGATTTACAACCTGCTTCCACAATCAGAAACGAAGGCACTGTGACGATAGAAAAAGCAAACGGTTCCATAGTATCTGGAAATGAAAACGGAAATAATTTAGAACAAAGTCTTTACGTCTCGATGGTGTTAGATAAATCAACCTTCAATGATGCATTTGGAGGCGTCGCGTGGCCATTTTCAAGCACAACCGAAAGGGCCATCATGCTAGGTAGTATTTCTTATAATCAAACACCGGGAATACAAGATCCAGAAGGTTCTCATTACGTAGAAGTGGGGGACATAATCAAATTTGATGGCAAATTCGTCAAAGGTAGACTTCGTCATGATTTTGAAACATCCGCTAATTACATATCCACTCTAGAACCTTTAAATGAAATTGTGCAGGTTGTCCTATCAACCCCATCCCATATCTGGACAGTTGCTAAGTCTGGAAATATATACAGAACTGAAATTGAAAACGTGGGACAGAATACGTCGCTTGATTTATATGCCATGGGCCCAACATCAATTAAATGTGCTTGTGTTGATTCAAATTGGCAGCACATATATGTGTGTGCAACTAGCGATATTTATAGATATTCAATTCCTTTCAAAAATTACTTGTCTCCAGAGTACAACGACAGTGACAGCAACACAGCGTACGACGAACCGTTAGTAATTAGACTGCATCAGTATTCTCGAAACGGATATGCTCCCGAAAACTTTCTTTATGATATCGGTGATAATCTAGCAGACAACAGACAAGAGGAATTTATCCTACCTACGGTGGGCTCAATGCAGGTCACAAATACAAATCTCTTACTGGTATCATTATGGCCTTCTTACTCCAAAAACCAAGATGATAATGCCGGCGGAACCAAACAAGAAGTGGATTTATATAGCATAAAGGAAGACTACGACTATAACCACGAAGGTAAATTATTTCAACAAATATTCATGTTTGACATCTCTTGTATCGATATACTTGCCCAGCGGTACTATGAAAAATCGCTTGGATACCCAGAAACCTATTCAGATTACCTTACAATGTTAGCCTTGGGTTTTGAGGAACCCAACGACGAGTGGACTGCCTTAAACGCATTTTATTATAACGTCGACTACACCCATTTTTACTCTGATAACACACATTACGATTACGGAACTTTGCTCACCGAAAGATGCTCCTCTGCGACACAAAACTCGTCATGTGCATTCCGTTACGTGGATCTATTTCCAAATCTAACCATAGACATGTCGGAATTCGGGAGCATTTTTGAGCTTTCACTCTCTCCGTCAAACGAATTTCTGCTTGTAACGTACTGCGATGTACATTCTAGGTGGTTCTCTGGAGATGTGACGTATTCTCAGCAAAGATACTCGGCTCAACAAACAATTGAGTTAGTCTCAGATGGAGTGTCTCCCCCTTACTTCATGACAAACAACCCTCTGCCAGGAGAGGGTTTTAGTCGTACTAGCACAATACAAGATGTGTACGGTCAAACGTATGTGCTTCTTGAGTATTTACCAACTGAAACGGAAAATATTGTTTGTGAGCAAACTACAACATTCCTTGAAGATTCAAGGACATTTCGTTTATGGGTGAAAGAGAACCCATGGAATTTTTATGGTGATAATGGTTACAAATACGTTTATATGAAGGAAGACATGACTGATCCTACTTATGTTGACCGTTTTGAAGACGCGGTTGTCGATTCAAATAATCACCTTGATCTCGTGGCTCAATATGATCTTCTTCAAAGTGATCCCGAGAATAGTTTCTCGTGGAGATTGTTTCGAGTAAACGATTCAATTAATCAAGTGAATTACCCGACATCGTATGAGACGGGAGACGTCGGAACGCACAATTTGTATTCAGAAAATACAGATAATGCGGAAACAGTCGTTGCCTTTGATGCGTCTTCAAATACAATTTCCATTTCTTCGAATCAAATGCCCAATCACGCAACGGAAAACGACGTGTATGTAACAGATCCAGTTGCGGTAGATTTGGGCTGCGAACCCGTTTCCACTAGTTGCCCGAGTAGCCCCGCAACAGAAATACAAATACCATTAATTGGAGGGAGAACAGATCTCGATACCATTGAAGATTTTCAAGACATTAGTGTTCACAATCCGTCTTTTGGAGATGTTGGCTATATCGGAAGACCACATGTTAATTTACCTCAATTTACCCATTGGTCGGCGTCGTTCAATCCAATAGAAATAATAAGACTTGATCCGATGCCTGCGGAAGCGTGGGATCAAAGCCCCGGGGCGGCTGTGGGTAATTATAATGGGTACTTCCGCTTCAATCTTTATTCTTTGGTTGTAAACGCTTCAGATCCGGAATTCATAAACTTGGAATATCTAGACGGTACATCTGTACTTGAGCGTTTAGCAAATGATTCTTACTATGCTCACACGCAACCGCTTGATCATACCAACATCCAAGGTGGTGGTGGTGTCTATCATTATCACGGCTGGAAAGCAGGTGAAGTATTGAATTATGCGAATAAGGTTATTGGATATTCGGTTGACGGATTTGCTATCATGGGTCATAACACATATATTTTCAAACCAATTTTCACCAACGACCGTGTTACTGGGTACGATGATGCTACGGAACATATGAAACCCGGAGTTAGTGGTTATCATTTAAGAGCTGATTTTGCTTCCAACCGAGAGGCCTTTGATGATACAACTGCAGTTCCTCTTACTGCGCCGGGATGTTTTCACGTAGATTACGAATATTCAAATTCAACATCTCCTGAAAATCAATATTTACTGGATGCATACAACATGGGTTATACAGCATTAAAGCACGCCGATGATGACGATTACACCATCGAAAAAGTTTACGTGTGTACGATGGACTATCCTTATACATTACACACGACTTATTTTAACAGACAGGCATATGGTGGTGGTGGCGGCGGTGGCGGTTCTGGTCGGGGTCGAGGCTCAGCTCTTGGCCACAACCATTCAATAAACCGCCGAAGCCTGGGCCGGGGTCGCGGTCGCGGGAAACCCAGGTGGTGGCGCTAGTTGAATGCGTTACAAGAATTGCCTTTTTTTGGGGGGTAAAAGTAACGATGTCGTGGCCCGCTGGCTGGGCCGCGTCAAACCCGATGACGCGCACAATCATTGCGAAGAAGACAAAGTCCTGCCACAACAATTTGTCCCCGCCTTGGCTGGACGAAGCCATCGCGAAAGCGCTTGCTGCGCGTGAAGCCACCAATTTGCTCAAAGGAGAAAAGGACGCGACACGTGGCTAGGGGAATCCCTGGCTACTGATTGTAGTAAATGCGTTACGAGAATTGCCTTTTTTTTGGAGGAAAAACATAAAATGCTTGCCAAAAAAATTGTCGCGTGGATGTTGCTGCGCGTCGTCAACACGATGACGGTCAGGGGCACCTCCAAAAAGACTCTTCCACCACAATCTTTAGCAGACTTTGAAAGGGGGTCTGGGGGACTTTTATTTAAGGATCAAGTTGTTGGTTCTGGTAGGTCTCCTGATGAGGGAGACGAGATTGAAGTACACTACAAAGGCTGGTTTTTTGCGCCCCAGTCAAGCGAGGGCATACAATTCGACGATTCGCGTGCAGAAGACCCAACTCGAGGTCTAATATTTGAGTTTGGTAAAGCAAAAATAATATCCGGATGGAAGCTAGGTCTTGAAACAATGAAGGAAGGCGGGAAGAGAACTATTATACTATCGCCTCGTCTGGGGTACGGCAAGCAAAAGGTCTTTGCGGAGGGACGTCTTTCCATTCCAGGAAACTCGGAACTTGTCTTTGATTTAGAACTAAAAAGAGTCGACAAGAATCCCTTTCGCAAGTTCTTGCAAAACTTTGTGAGCTTTTTGCGTCCAAATGGCTACGATTATATCTAGAGAGTTCCACCATGTTTTACTCCTTAAAAGCTTCCTATTTTCACCTTCCTTTCTGTCGCGTTGTATTCTGTAATCGTATCGTAGAGTAAAAGCGAACCTAGAATGATGGAGTTGTCGTTGCTTTCGTAGCCGTAAATCAGCAAAGTGTCATCGGACATGTAAGTACCGACTGGTATAGTCAAATCAAAATTCGCAAATCCAAGCCGAATATCCTTCACGCCGAGGATTCCAGTTCTTCTCATTTCTTCAAGCATGTTATGGGGCACAAAAAGCATGTTAGAGCCCGTATCAAAGATGAGTTTTGAGGGAGATGAGTGAATTTTGGATCGTCCAACGTAAGTGTCTTTTAGTGCGACCACATAGAATTCTGGATGATTGAGAGATTCTAGTTCGTAGACCCGTGTGCAGGGTTGGGGGATGGCCCCAACAATAAACCACTTTCTCGAGTCCGTGACAAATATGCTAAACACTAAATTATCTCCTAGAACTTGTTTCAAGAATGGCGGGGGGCTGTCGTTTGAGTGACATAATCCCATCACAGAGTAATCGGATTTTGGCAGGTTTTCTGCATACGGAGATTCCATTCTTTGCTTAGAAACGACAAACTGAACACCCGGGAATTCTACCGCATCTAAGTGATTATCACTATGCAATTCCGAGCAGGACGTTATGCATTTTCCGACGAGCTTTATGTCGTCCGACCACCAGCACCCCCGATCAGACTGCGTTCCGTACGTCACAGTTATGCATTCGTCAAATTCTTTGGAGGACGGGCTTGCTTTTGGGTCGTACTTTCCATTTCCGCTTCCACACGTGTTGCAATCGCTGCCAGAAATTACAAGATCACAACTAGCAGTGTCTAGAGCTACTTTGACGCTTTGACTCGTCGACGTATTTGATCCACTTCCACCAAAGAAAACTTCAACCAAAGGTATTCCATTTTCGTCCAATTCTATGGGAATAGCTACCACAGAATTTCTTTGACACATCGTTTTGCTCGATATGAGACGAACCGGCACAAATTCTCCACACGTAGACTTGAGACGAACAAGTTTTAATTCGTCTCGGCTAGCGCTTTTGATTGAAGCATAAACTGCCAATAGCAAAGTGAAGAGCAAGAAACTTATCAAAATTATTACCGAAAACATTGTCCTATACTACTTATCTATTTTTTTTTGTCAATAAAAGTACCACCACACTTACAGTTAGAAGGAGCACAAACAAGACACTTGCGACTAGTAACCAAGATTCTGTCTCTTGTAGGATCAAATGGGGGTTAGAGTAAGTATTGATGAAATCAAAATCCGCCTGAGCTGCACGGGACCAGATTGGTGCAAAGAAATTTGGAAGGGACAGTTGAAAATCTACTGTTCCAAGAGCACCTCGTTTTCCAAAGTGGTAGTACAAAACTTGCTTTGTAAACCTTTCATCAAAACCATAAGCTTTGTAATCGCTAACGTCGTCTCCTTGTGGAAGTCTGTGGTAATTGGGATTGGTGTCTCCTAAAACTTCTTTGATGTTGAATTCCGTTATGAGCTTGAAACCTTCCAAAGCATCTCGCATGGAAAAATTTACGTGACGTGGTGTTACGCCAATTGTAGCACCCTCAATTGAGTTATAGTTAAAATTTTCTGTATAGCACATGTATTCGGGGATTAGAGATGTACATTTGTGTGGGAGTCTCCTCACTAAAATGGCGTTTGGATTTTCATCCATAAATTCTTCATAAACAGGAATCCAATTATACTCGCGTAAGAGCTGTGGACCCACAGGATTTGTATCCGCGTCGGCAATGAAAACCCTTGCAAATCGTTTATCGTTAGCCGACAAGAACCTCCACAACATGCCCGGCATCAGACCGTCTGTCTTATCGTATATCTTGAACTCAATACTCGAGTTTAAATACTTTAGTTCTGGTATGAGTGTTTTTAAGTTCTCGCTAATGTGAATTATAATAGTAGTATCCCGTAACATGGGGATTTTTGCCTTAAGACTATCCAAGTACCTTTCTTTCCAGTAAACTGTTAGTTGTGTACCAACAGGAAGAAAAAGACTAATGGAAACTGCTTTATTGAAATACTTGTCGGCGTTTAATTGTTGATCATGATACTTTAGCCAAGGTTTTTTCTTTCTTTTTTGTTGAAACGAAATACACCTTTCTATGGAAATTGGTGCATACCAACCCTTCATTATTTTTAAAGTCAATTATTAAAATTGTCAGCATGGAAACTCAACGTCGTCGATATGGTAGCACTAATTTACTTAGAATTGCGGGGAAGTTAGACGACGTAATCATAGAATGCATGAAAGAAAGAGACGACAACATTAAGCGCTATTCTCTAGGTTTGCAGCACAAGTTACTAGTAGAACGGGATGTTCTTGCATCTCTCATGTATCTTCTACAAGAAGTGAGACAAGGCGTCTATTGTATTATTCTTTGCGGAAAGCTTCGCTTTATGTGCGTAATGGCAAACATGGAATACGAAAACAAGTTTACCAATTTGAAATTTACCGAGGACAACATTTCGCTTGATGAATACGTTTCGAAGAAAAGGCGCCGCTTTGGTAAAGAAAAGGGCACAATGCTCCCGGTCAATAAATGGTGGTTTTCGCATGGCATAGTTTGCAACATCCAGAGCGATTCCAAGTTTGGATGGGGCCTTGGAATGATCCATGATTATATAAATACCTTGAAGCAAGTCTGTTCTAGTAACTATATAGACGATTGTGAATTTATACTCAACCGTCGCGATATACCAATGCTAAGAAAAGATGGACAACATTGCTATCAATTTGCTTCTTCTGAAGCTGGTGTTTATACCGATTTGACGTCAATCTTACCAGTTTACTCTTTATATCAGGGCTCTTTTTGGCTTGATAAACCGTTGATAGAACCGAAAGAACCGGAAGAGATAAGTAACATTGAGTGGAGCAAGAAGGTGGAGTTGGCGTTTTTTAGAGGTTCGTGTACCGGGAGTGGAATTACTAAAAAAGATAACGTCAGGATTTTCCTTGCAAACCTTTCTCAAAGTCATCCAGATTTCTTTGATTGTGGAATAACTAGCCTGTCAAAGCGGGATAAAGTAAACGACGGAGTTGTAAATTTTGATCGGAAGGAAAACGTGTCATTGTCCTCTGCGATTCCGATGAAAGAATGGGCAAAAAATAAGTACATCATCTACGCAGAAGGTTATTCCGCGGCTCTTCGCATGGCCCCGATGCTCTCCTCGCGCTCTGTTGTGCTTTTTCTAGACGGGTTTACTACAGCACATCTTCTGTGGTTTTTCCACAAACTTGTGTTTGTGAACATGGAAGTGTCGTCGCAATTAAAACAACTGTGTCCACCTGAAGCCAACATGATATTTTGCAATTGCACAAATATTCTCGGTGCCGTAAAGTGGCTAAAAGCAAACGATTCTTTGGCTAGAGAAATAGCCGAAAATGGCTACAAGTTATACGAATGGATCAAATCAAATCGTTACAATTTCCAGGCAAATCAGTTCAATAATGCGTTTACGTAGCTGGGAACAATACAAGATATGTATCAATGATAAGTGATGAGTCAGAGGAATATCGTCAACCACCGACCCCCAATAAGCTTAAGAGACTGGTCAAATCTAAATTTGAGCCGTGAACACTATAACCATTGCCCCGTCGTCAGAAGCCAAACTGAACCGACCCAGCAGAGTCACACCCGTATGAAAGCCATGATTTTGCCGACAGATATTCTCTTCAAGCTTTTTCAATTTCACAACCCAAGATGGGAACTTAACAAGAATTTTGCTCAAAATAGAGAAATATCAAAAAGAAAAAAACTCAAGGCTTTGCGCGATGAGATGAATGCATGTATGCCATTTGTAAAATACACAGCGGTTTCAATACGGTATTTCATGAATAGGAGACAGAGGGACCTAGACATGTATGGTGGCACCAAGCCGCCGCCACGTAACTCGCTCACTTATTGGATATGTAACAGGCGTGAATGTTTACAAGCCAACAGTCTACAAAATTCAAAATGCGCTGTGTGTGGTGCTGCAAACTATACAAAGTCGCATTTGCGCTTTGCGCAACGGAACGCGGCGCCTCGCAGAACTCAATGTTGCGCTAAAACTCAGGCTGGAACAAGATGTAAAAACCACACATTTGGTCTGGTTTGTAAACGTCACGTCAAATGTCGCGTCAACCCACCCATGTACTGGATGTAATTATCTACATTCTACTAGAAACTTCTGATAAAATAGTCTTAAACATGTTATCTAATACTAACTCTAGTTGCTTTCTCTGATCTTCAAATTCGGGGGTATTTTGGGTTTGAACCAATTCTCCGATAGAATTTAATGCCGATTTAACTTTTGCAAGGAAAGTTGATCCCTTGCGCATCATGTTGGGAAAGATAGATGAGTCTGGTTTTGACACAAAATTAGCAAGTTCTACTAGACTATCGCAGCTGCGACACATGCTGTCAAATACCTCCATGTTAACTGGTTTGTGAATGCTCATTTCTAAAATTGCATCCATGACTTCGCTATTTTTGCGCATATGTATGCAATCTGTTGGAATTGGATCTGAGACCCCCCACTGTGCGTTTGTTTTTTTTTGTTCAAATTCATCACGACTTTCGCTGCTGCCGCCGCTTACAATACTCTGTGAAAGTTCTTGTTTCTTTTTTTTAAAGGCTACTACGGCTCCACCTAGAGTTCCGATTGTACCTCCGATTGCCCCTCCTAAAAGTATAGGTTTTACTGACACTGACATGTGTTCTTTGATTATCCCATGACAAATAAATTTGTCAAAATAAACGTAATATCAATCGCGAAAGAGTTCATCTTCTTCGTAATTTTTTTGTTTCTTCGGTTCGGGAGGATTAAGTCGGAAGCTTCGTAGAGTTGGAATGAAATCTTTCCAATACATGTCTTTAGCCTTTGGAATACATGTAAGTTCCATGAATTGCTTATCGTAGTAGATCTTGTGTACTTGACATTGCTGGGGGGTCCAGATGACAAAATAACACATAGTTAAATTCATTATGTAACATCCCAATTGAATTTGAAACCAATAGTGGGTTGGGCATGGGCCACTGTTTCCATTTGGCCAGTCATTTATGCCATACAACGGTTCATCTTGCTTTGGGTACTTTCTCTTTGCACCCGGACATTTAATTTCCAGCAGATATTTAGTCACAGTTCCATCGGGTGCTTTGATTTCTACTTCGCCGTCGGGAGAATATGCTAAAAATGGATTCACGGGGTCAATAATGAGGCCATAGTGGTTGATTTTTATTTCATTATCAGGCATTTCTTCTTTCATGATGTCATGGAACGCGTCGCAGGCTATGTCTTCGTGCTCTTGTCCCCATCTAGTAAAGAAATTGCCGCGAAAATTGGATTCTATTAATTCTTCAATTGCTTTCTCCGGTTTAGTGTATGGCGAATATCCCATAAGCGCTCCAAAAATTGAGCCCGTAAAGCGCGCGATTCCTAGAGGTCTGCGCGAATTTAACCATTCGGGATTTTTTCTAGCTGCACCATTTACGATGATGTCTTGCGGAAGCTGAGCAATCCTTTTTGCTTCCTCTGGTGATACACATAAGGCTTTAGCAATCGCTTCATCGTCTGGTAAGGGTGGTAACTTTTTCTTTTCTTTTTTCTTGTCGTCTCTCTGTTGTATAAGTTCCTCTATAGCATTAAGCTTGCGTTTACTGCCGGTTTCAGAGGCTTTGACTACCGGTTGGTCAAGGATGAAAGGAAACGTCATTTCAAAAAAGAATTAATATTAATTTTAATTTGAAAGTAAAGTCTAGGTTAGGAAATATGCCAGAACAAATTCTTACTCTTTTGTGTGGAGAATTAACCCAAGAAGAGGTGATACTTGGAAACTTATACGGTTACCTTTTAATTGATTGTAGTGTCACTGCTAAACTTTTGCAGACGAAACATCTTTTAAAGACAACGCCATACTCGCTCGCAAGGTGCCTTATCAAGGCAGGGTGTGAAAAAATAAAAAACACGGAGGTATTAACGTTACTCCATTTTATTAGCGATTTACCCCTGGGTTTTGTTGCATTTAAATTTGAAAGGTCCAGCAATAAAACTTTCAAATTGTTAAGCGAACAACGCGGAGTTGATTTCGGAATAAAAACTACGCTTATTTAAACATGAAGCGTAAGATCAAGGATGAGAGTTCAAATGTCACAATAACTTACGAGGAAGATGATAGTGGTCTTCCAATTCTACCAGGAAACATTCCCGTTCCACTATATCGAAACACGCAAAGTTGGAAGCCAGGAAGTACCCTGGGTGCTTGTTACCAAGTAAATTCGAAAGAAGACGCGTTTTCCTCGCTAATAAAAGCTTCTCTCATGTTAAAGCCAAGAAGTTTTCAAAACGACAATCAGCAACCATACCCAATGTACGAAGAAAAGAATGGAATTTTAAGCATACCTCGAGTTTATGGCCTTCTACAATTTGGAGCCCCAGAAAAAGACTTGCGAATAGAACAGTCTATTCCCACGATTCCCTCTTTCTGCGGAGAACTTAAGCCTTTTCAGCGTGAAGTAGTAAATCATGTTGAAAAATGCTTGCGCAGAGAGCCATACAATTGCGCTATGATTACGGCTGAGTGTGGCCTTGGAAAAACCTGTATGTCGATACACTTGGTAGCCACACTCAAAATGAAAACGGCAATTCTCGTTCACAAAGAATTTTTAATGACGCAGTGGATTGAACGCTTTGAACAGTTTCTTCCAGGGATAGAAGTAGGAAGAGTGCAAGGAAGTATTTGCGATATTAAAGATGTTACGATTATAATGATTCAAACATGCTTAACTGGAAGACACAATGAGTTATTCAACGAAAGTGGTATCTCATTTGTAATTGTAGACGAATGTCATCATATTTGTGCCAAGACATTTAATCTGAGCATGAGAAGTTTTGCCGCCAAGTATCTCTTAGGCTTAAGTGCTACCCCTGAGCGTTCCGATGGAAATGAAAAGGGAATTTTTTGGTTACTTGGAGCACCATCTGTATTTGCAAAGAGGGAAAAAAATGAAAATGTTTCTTTGGCAAACACTCTCAAAGTCCTGAAACTTTACGGACCACGAGTGCGGCAACCCGACCTCAAGACTTCAAAAGGTCAATTACAATATTCGAGAATGATCACAAGATTGGTTGAAAACAAAAATAGAACAAACCTTATCGTAGATTTAGTTCATCAACTTTACGACCAGGGTAGAGAAATTCTCATCATATCAGAAAGAGTTTCCCTTTTAGATTCAATTGCTAGCATATTTGAATCTCGAAATATCAAAGCTGCCAAATACGTTGGAGAAAATACAAAAAAAGGAAAACGCAAGCGAAGCGAAGCATCAATGGGTTGCAAGATAATTCTGACAACACGCGCCATGGCTTCCGAAGGATTTGACAGACCCTCGATTGATACGGTTGTCCTGGCGACACCCTTTGGTGCAAACAGTACATTAGAGCAGAGCATCGGGAGATGTCAAAGGATGTGTTCTGAAAAGAAGTTTGAAAGTCAGGTTGTCGACGTCATAGACAACTACTCTATATTTTACAGCATGGCCCGTGCTCGACAACACTTCTACGCATCAAAAAGGTATAACGTCGTGACTTTGAAACCCGTTGAAGATAATCTTGCATGATACAACAGTGCAAAAAATGCCCGGGTGTAAGAACATGTCCCATCTTGCAAAATATAAGAATAGACCATCGCCGCCATATCCCGCGGCCAATTGCCCCGGGGCGTCAAAAACTGGAAACGACGGAAGGAAATACAAATCGGTTCCCGACAAGAATGGGCGATATGCGTGGAAGCCCTCTCCTCGAAAGTCGCCGCGCAAGTCGCCGCGCAAGTCTCCTCGCAAGTCGCCACGCAAGTCTCCTCGCAAGTCGCCGCGCAAGTCGCCACGCAAGTCTCCTCGCAAGTCGCCACGCAATAGAAAATCGAAAACACTTGAATGGTTACAGGCAAACCCAGGAATAGAAAATACAATCATTAAATATCAACAAGACAACCCAAAGACAGGGGCATCCAGACAAAGATATGAAAAATACAAACACGCAAAGACTATAGGCGAATTTGTCAAGCTTGGTGGGTGGAAAGATGATTTCGACTGGGATCGAACCAAAAAGTTGCTAACAGTTTATTTCATATGGGGGAAATATGGTAGTGTTTATAGTCCCAAACAAAAACATTATTTAAGGTTAGGAACACCCAGATCATTTAATGTAATACGAGATGAACTTACTCGCGATAAAGAATGGTATAGACGAGTTAGGTGGATGGCAAAAAATACCAGTGGAGTATTTCGTGATAAATTACGTATGCTATTGTGATAAATTAGCTAATTCATCGAATCCATTTTGGTCTTGAGTCTATTAATTCTGTACCAGTTAAGAACAGAAATCACTAGAGCTGCTAGTGATCCAAATAAACCGAGAAACGCAGAAATTCCTAGAATTGGGGGTGTTTTGATTGTCTCGACACCAAACATCTTTTTAAATACAAAGATTATCTTTACTTGATGAGCTCTTTAAGGATGTTTTTCAAATAGTCGTAGTCTGGTGTTTCTTCAAAACTAAGCTCTTTTATGTATTTAGCAATCTTTCGTAATTGTTCTGGACACCCTTCACAGAGAGATCCTGAAAATAACTGATCCATCTTGACTTTTGCCACATGCTTTTTGCTTTCTGTTTTTTTTGCAGAAGAAAGCCCCTGCCAAGGAAGCTTGCCTTTAAACATGTAGACTGTGACAAAAAGCCACGATTGTAGGTCGTCTCGGCGGCTAGATTCTACCCCGTAGTGAGAGTAAGTCGAGCAGTACCGCGGAGTTCCAGTAAGTCCTCGCTTATTGTCGCAAAAGGGTATGTGTTCTCCAGCATCGTTTAAGTATCTTTTTGAAAGCCCAAAATCTGCGATGTATATGTCTAAATCAGAATACCCTAGCATAATATTAGCGGGCTTTAAGTCCCGATGCAAAATACCCCTTTTGTGTATAGATTCAATTATACTTAAAAGTCTAGTACTAAGCTGCGCAACTTCGTGTGATTTAAAGTATTTTCTTTTTTGGAGTACTTTCTCTAAATCATCCCCCAACCTGTCCATCACTACAGCCGATACTTGCGAGGATTCGCCGACTTTTTCTTTGAGTGGAACATATCCGCTCCAGTGTATTTTAGGGATTCCCCTCACTGTACCATCTCTATGCAGATGTGTTAACACGTCCGCTTCGTACAGGACCAAGGCTTTCTTGCTGCCTGTTTTGATGCTGGAAATGTCTATTTTTACTGCGACATCTTGACCCGTTTTCAAGTCTTTCGCAGAATAAACTTTACTAAATCCACCCGAACCAATTTTAGAATTTACACTAAAACGATTGGCCAAACGCATTTGCACAATGTCAATGAACTTGTCAAAGGTGAGAAAAAAATATAGATATCATATTTTAAACGAATTACATATCGCGCTCTGTGAAAACAAGCAATGCCGAAAAAGCCTCCATATTTTGTTCCTGACCACCTATTTGATAATATTGTTTATTGGTTATTCCGCAGAGCCAATTTCCATGATAGAACTTGTTTGACCCGGGCGGATGCGGCAAGTAACCCTCGTGCACAAAAATGTCGGCGAGTCTAAAGTCTCGGTCATAAAAGTCGGACCCCATCTTCCACGCACGCAATGACGGGTCAATCTTGGTGCCGGTAGAAACCTCTACTTGTAAAAAATCGTTAAATCTGTCCTTGAACCCAATTTCTTTCTTGTCTTTATGTCCTTTAAATCTTGCGTCAAGTGGCATATAAAATAAAGGAGGAATTACTACCAATGCTTCTGTACCCGAGGCGTCATTAAACTGAAAAGTCTCGTAATCTTCGTGTCCATTTGAAATTATATTCCACAGCTCTTGGAAATGATCCGAGAGTCCAGATCTTGTCCAATTTTTCCATTTGGGATGATCAAGATCTTCAATAAAGTAGTAGCCGTTGGGACTGTAAACCAAATCGTCTGTGGTCGGTAAATTTCTTCTATGAATGTTAACAGCCCATTTTGGAGAAAAGTACCATTCATCCTTTTGATTTCTAAATGTAGTAAGAGCTTTCTGCAAGAGAGACGCCTGGGACTCTTCAAGTTCTTTTTGTCTGTGCCAAATCCAACACAGTGGTCCAGGAAACTTTTCCGATAAAGGAGCGTTTGATAAAGAATTCCATATATCTTTATTAGAATGATTCTCCATTGTGCTCCAATAGCAGCAATACCAAGAAACAATATTATGACCAAGATAAAGGTGTTTAAACTTTTGCTTTAGTTGTGGGTCCTTCTGGCTATTTTTTAGCTCTTTTTGGAAACGGACAAGAACTTGACGCCTGCTAATTTGACCCGCCGCGTTACTTCCAGGAGACTGACCTCGATTCCCAACAATCCAGAGGTGGCCCTCTGCGCGATTAAACTTAGCATCTCCGCCTTTTACCGGAGCGGCCATGCTAGATCCATCAACAAATTGCTGAAGTTGTTCCTGTCTAAAGTTTCCACTATCGGTGAATTCTCCACACATGACAACCTTTTTGTAGAGAAGAAACTTCATCCCGAAGGTTTTTTCAAAAGTATTTGGATCTAGAATTCCAATGTCACGTTCTGGGATCACACAGGATACAAATTCTTGATACGTGCTCTTTCCGGATTGGGCAACCCCAAGAATAAAGAAAAATGTTTGCCACGTGTCTCGTTGACCTTCCGAAGTAACAAACTCTCCACAGCGGTACATCAATCTCCCAATTTGCGCTTTAAACTCAAATATCAACCTGTGCATTTCCTTTTCCCACCAACGATCTTGGTCGACTCTCAATTCATTTGGTAATTTTATTTGTGTCCAATAATTCTCGTCGTCAAATTGATATGACAAAACATCATCACCTACTCCACAATCCAAAACCTGACCAAGTTTTAGACAGTCTGATTTCTGAAGGGGCAAATAAGAACCAAACACGTGTGCGTAGCATTTGGAATCCCTATCCTTCAAAGGACGTTCTCCACGGAACGCGGCCAATCTTTGATCAATAACATCAACGTATTTTTCCCCGGGATGTTCATCTGAGTACCATTTTTCAATAGCCGCCCTTGATACGTGTGAGGAATTTGACGCTTGCTCGTATAGCAAATCCCTTTGCCACTTGATGCAATCGTCCTTTATAAGACCACAGTGTATGCAATAAGTTTCATCATCCAACCCCCCTTCAAAAGTTGGAAGCTTGCAAGTATAATTCAAATCTTGTTGTATAATATTTATCTGTTCCTCAAAAGATTGTGCGCGGAATACAGACTCATTAAATACGTTAAGCGTGTTCATGTTGTATTTTCCAGATTTAAGAAAAGGGTGTGTATGAGGAAAAAATCGCGGCACATCTACTATATTGCTGTCACACACTAGAACTCCATCAAGAAACACAAATATGTGCTCATTTGGTTCTAAGATATATCTAGGTGCAAGAATATCTTCTTTGATGCGTTTAGTAGTCTGGTCAATAAGGCTTAGTTTATTTGTAGAAGCTACGAAATTATGTGCGTTGTAATCCATTGAAAACCAATTTTGAACATAAGTGTCCGCCTCGCATTTTAGTTGGTAACCGACTGTCCGCATGCCTTTTATTTCCCTCAATTCTGGTTCAAAGTTGTGTTGTGGGGCCTTCTTGTCGTGTGTTTGATACTCTTCGTGCTGAGAAGTGTCAAACCGCTCGTTGTTCTTTCTTACTTTTGTGTGCATTAAATCGCAACACAATGCTCCATTATTACAAAAAGCGCATTTGATTCCAATCGTAATGTCATCGCGCTCAAGATGGGTGCCATAGACTGCGTTACACTTTTGCACGATGTCCTCATCGTCTCCGTACGTGATGCCGCCATTTTCAAAGTTAAAATCAAGAACTCGTGGAATCTCGCCAATAACCTCGTTAGTAGAGATACAAAAGTATACGTAGATTGGTTCATGATACAAAATTACTGGTTCAAAAATGCCTTCGCATCCCTTCGTAGCAGCTAATTGATCAGTCTTTTTCCCAAAGGCAAACTCCTTTGGTTTATAACGTCGATATTGGTGGTCTTCCATGTCATTCAAAAGACCATGTACATGATAGGCTGCGTCAAGTCTTTTTTTCTTCAACTCAGCATCGTCAATAGTGTACTCGTTCCCCTTTTGAGAACATAGGTTTCTGTCGTACGTCCAAGGTGCAACGTCGATTTCTGGAAGAAGTGGTTGCTGAACATCAGTCAAGGCCTCCGGTTTATAATCCTTGTCCATAATATCGGTGGGTTTTCTGAAGATTGAGAGGGTAACACACACAATAGCATGGTACCTTTGCATATGGTCAGATCCAACTCTCAATTTTCTAATTGTTTTAACAATTTCACTCCACGTATTATCCATTTCAAACAGAATAAAGTCTGAAATTTCTTTTTTTTCTTGGTCGTACTCGTCAACGTGTTCAGCTTTACAGCCAAGGTAGTCAACATCTTCCCAAATTTTAGCTTCTGACTTGAGCTTTGTAAGTATTTTATACAGGTGATTGAAAGTTTGCGTCATATTCTTCCAGCTTTCAGTAATACATTCCATGTCTTTGTAGTCTCGGCCATCCTCCATTATGTCTAGATGTCGACCTTCGCTTCCCCCTGCTATAGTGGCTATGCCTTGTTGATGAGAAAAGAGGTCTTCATACGAAGCGTTGAAGAAAGCTTTAAGTGCGCGTTTCTCAAGAGACAAACTTCCGTTTCCCACGATCGAGTCAATAAATTGGTCGACGAGACAACAGAATGCCAGTAGGATAGCACCATCCTTTCTATCTATGATGTATCCTTTGATGGCCAAGCTCTCGTCGGGGTATAACGCGTCGTCTCTTCTGCCAAGTGCAGGAAACAGCGATTTGGTCTGTCTGTCAAACAACTTAAACTTTAACGTGTCAAACGCCTCTTTCACGTCGTCGGGGGCAGAGCTTACAAGATTTATCTCGGTGTCTTCCTTGTATGGCCATCCCTCTACGTTGCAGATGTCATCCATCGCCGTCATCGCTAGTTACAACAACCCGAGATTTAAAACCTGACCTGACCTAACCTAGAACCTAGGTTAGACTGCACCCCTAACATGAACTGCGGCACTCCCGCTGCGCCGCAAATTCAGTTCTCCTCCGAAACATCTACAAGGCGTCTCGTTGGTCATGCCATTCTCTCTCGTTTCATGGGAGATACCGGTGAACTAGGTCACACATTTCGAGCTGCACTCGAAGCTTCCAAAAGAACATCTCAGCTTCAAGACCTATGCGTGGCAGTTTTATCCTTTCGTGACTATCTAGACGACGTCAAGAGTGGCGGCTACAACAAAATTTTACACAAAACCATGGAGGTTCTTGTACCGGCGTACGCTGAAATAGAGCTCGGTCGACTCATTTGGGGTCCTGGTAGATTCTTTTACTTTAATTCACCCATTGACCTCGACTATGCCACAAAGTATTGCAACATTGCCGCCTTGACGATGTCTAGGTTTAGACGTGTTGGAAATTGGTCGAATGCTGAAACTTTGACGTTTGCACCAGATTATCCTTTGAACGAAGCGATTTTCTATTTCTTTGATTGTCTTTATGAGCATCTCTTTTGGTCTCGCCAACCAAATCCGTACCCTGCTTACAAGAACTACAAATACATTAACCTGAAACTACACCCAAATATGATTAATTTTATTATGAGACCAGTATTTCAAGTGCACATTGACAGAGCTATATACTACGTCAAGAACTCTTCCCTCCCGTTACACTTTAAAACCCCAATTCAAACGATGCTACGGTATGCAATTCACTTAGACTTGAGACTATTGCCGACCATGCTTTCTATTGGGTACTCAAAAGCGCACACGATTCCAATTAAAGCACCCATTCCCATTTCAAAAGCGCAGAGAAAGAAACGCGCAAACACGTGTCAACAAAAGTTAATTGATGATCTGACCAAATTGATACTTTCATTTTTACACCCTTCTATCTACAACAGTGCTTTTGACGCAACACGAGACATCAGTGCTCTTTCAGTTTTGTTGTGTGCTTGTGATGACAAGAAAAGAAAGTATTTTGGTCCAGGGAAAATTACTTTTTGTTTTTCATCGATTTACAAAGCTCTTTTTGAGAACCGCGATGCTTTTACGATAAAATTGAAGTACGGCGTAGAGAATTTAATTCACAAACATGAAACAAAACATATTCCCCGAGCAATTGACTTTTTGCACACTATTGGAGAACAACCTTTAGTCGAAGTAGATCTGGAAATACTGAAATTAAGCCCTACAATTTTGCGCAGATATGGACAGTTCATGGCGAAATTTAAAGTCATGCTACTAACTACCTCAAGCGAAACAAGATGGAGCTTCCAAGAGAATGCTGACATGTTCACGTTTTCTGAATGGTCGGAGGAGGAATCTACTGCCGCTTCCGTTGCCCATTCTTATGTTGTGCACAATGAGCCGTGGCTACAAGATCGCATTCTGCAGATTGACGAAAAAATTGATAATCTCTTCTTTCTTGGTGGAAGCATGGTCTCTAATTTGAAGATAAGCGGCGCGTTGTGTTATGCATTTTACGGACAAACCCCTTCTCGATTTACTCAAGATAATTACGGTTTCTTGTCGTTCTTGAGAGCAAGAAGGTCTGCAAAATACATTTATAGATGTATCATGTCGTATTTTGGAAATTTAGATAGCATGGACATTGATTTGTTTGGCACTGGGCGTCGTTATCACGAAAAAGCGGTCTACTTGTCAGAGATTCTATTGACCGCTACTCAGGGAGACCAAAGAAATCTAGAAAGCTTGCGCCACAAACTCAAAAAAATATGGGTAATGAAGAACAAAACGAGAATTACAGAAAGGAACATATCTTTTTTTAAGGCAACGTGCGAGCCCGTAGATGTTAGTGCTAACGACTGTCAAGATGCGAGCAAAATCGACGTTAGTGCACCAATCAACTTAATGGTCACATTAAAGTAACAATGGCTTTGGTAGTTGAAAACTTGTATAAACGAGACGTCGAGCAACTTGTACAAATTTGGCAAAATGATAAACAGCTTCCACAAATTCCAAGTAAAGCTGATTTAGAACAAATATTAGCCAAGTATGCGAAAGAAAGTTTAAAAAGAACCTTTGGAGTATTCATGAAGCAATTACAGGAATACATTGCTATTAAAAAATTAGATCCTTGGTATACATTTTTTCAAAATAGCGGGCTGCCCGTAATATTGAGGTCGGATAGTTCTAATTTGGCTATACGACGCTACATGCGATTCTGTAATCCTAACAATAAAGATAGCACATCTTCCCCAGTATTGAAACGCTTTAGTTGGAACACGATTGATATTGCCGCTTTGGGCACATACATAGCGCTGTTATTCTCTCTCATCCCCGTAATATGCCTTCACTACTTCCTTAAACCAATCCCGCCAAAAGGTTGGACCGTGATAATAATTATAGTTCTCTTAATAGTACTAATAGTAGCGTCTTTACAAATTTGGGTACACGCGGGGGCAGATTATGATACTAGAAACTTTACGTTAACTGTTATAGACGGTTCTTTAGATGGGTTATGCGGATTTAATTGGCAACTTCAAGACACAAATACGGATACTGTCGGCGTTGTGCTTGTTTGGCGCAAGATTGACATTAAAATAAATTTTAACGTCGTTGAAAACGTTCCTTTGTTGGTGTCACCAATGCAAAAAGTAAAAAAAATGAATGTAACGCTCAGAAATTGTACCTTCCCAATAAACTTTTCTCTGGACCCGGACACAGACAAATATAAGATCAAGTGTTCAAAAGTGGAAAAATGGCAAGCAGCAATTCATGCTACAAGTTTTCGCTTAAAAGAAATCCACAGATCCCAGCTTTCCATAGAAAGCATAGACACTAATGTCAACAGCGACGAAGAAAGCAGCTTCTTTAACGTGTTTGAATCAATCGGCGGCACTGAAAGCATGCTCAACGTCTTGTTTGACGAATTACGTACCTTTTTGACTAATAGAATTAACAGTTTGAAAGAAGCGCAATAGAAAAGTATATAAATGTGCGTCTAGGCGTAGACACAAATAATTTTTGGATGGATCAACAATGGACACCGCGCGCAGGGGACAGAAAAAGGTTCAAATTTCAGATTCGCCATTTGAAGGTTTTTCGTTTTATATATACGACGACATCGAAAGTACCAACGAAATTGTCTTTTTAACAAGACAAGCACTCTCTCATAAACTAAACGAACTTGGAATGTCACTCTTAGAAAGCCTATCGAGAACAACAATACTCCAAGTGCGCGACAAAATGTGTGATATCAGAAACAAAGATATCATATATGTCTATGGATCTAACGACTTGAACTACATAAATTTATACAACGACGGTAACTACGCCGGACTAGAAGAACAAAAGGGGGTATGGGATACTTAGGCACCTAAAGTCCTACTTCTCTTCTCTGCTCGCCAATGGTAGTTTTGCGTGGTTTTTTGTAGGCCCAATGCTTCAACGTACACTCTTCTGGCAGTGCAAATAAAAATCTCCCGCCTTGTTCTTCTTTATCTCTCCCGTAACTTCTCAATTTGTGTTGCTCAAAGTAAGGCAATGGCATATTCGCTAAAGAGAGTGCATCTTTCACCAAAAAAATAAGCCCCTTCTGTAATAAATTATTAAGCCTCACTAATAGAAAAGACAACAACGTTCTCCTCGTTGAACTCTTTGGAGGCTTTGGTTGTTCCTTTGGTTGTTCCTTTGGTTTCTCATTTTTCTTCTTTGGTGTTGGACGTCGAATTGTTTCTGGGACGTGGGGGGGTTGCATACAACGTGGAATAGGAGCTCGTTCGTCGTAATATTCTTTGGAAGACGTATCTAGATCCAAAGGAAAAAATGGAGTCTTTAATACTGCTTGGTCTTGGCTCTTTTCAAAATAAAAAGAAGATGCCGTAAGCTTCGGGTTTGAAAATATTTCTCCACCGGTTATGATTAAGTATTTATCTTGATAGTGAGGCAGTAAATTAAACATGAATAATCCGTCTAAGGTATCGTGTTTACAAGTTTGAAAAGATATACGAGGCGCGACAATGAAGACCATGTTTTTCAAAACCTCCATATCGGTTCGTGGGTCGGGCGCTCGTACACCCGGAAGTCTTTGTTCAAATTCCACATGGTCTCCACTTAATAAAGTAATTTGAACTGCTTTTTTCATTGCAACATCAACACAATTCACAGAAAAGGGTGTGTGTGTTGATTGAATCTGTCGCCTGGGCGGTCTTGGTGGTTTCGGACTTCTTGTCTTTTTTGGTTTTTTCCGTGGTTTAGTTTGTTTAGGCTTTATCCATTCGCCACCTTGTTCTATTTGTACTTGCAAGTCTTTATTCTTTGCTTTCCAATTCCAAGAGTTGGTACGAAACGAGACAACTTCTTTATTTTCTCTGTCATCTAATTGGAAGTATTGACAAAACCAAACCCTGGTACAATTTCCCAAGGATATGTTGTCGTTAAGTCTGTAGGTGTCAACTTTAGTATGGTTTCCATTTTCGATCCACTTGTTAAACCCTTCTTTGGTCGTCGCTTTTAAAGAATGATCCAACAAACCATCCCTTCCAAAGAACAGAATCTCTGCAAAACACACAACATCACGAAAGAAAGAAATATGCATCATAAAATCGCAAATCTTTGAACAAGATAGTTTGGGTTTATTCATGTAACACAAACCGTATTCGGTTGTACAGTAAAAGAAATCGTCAAAAAAATCTGTTGAAATACATCCCTGGTCTTTCAATAGATCATTGATTAGTTTTGCCACATCGTTTCCAGAAGGAAATTCCCTTTTAAGCAACTTGACGATTACTCTGAGAATTATATTCACTGGATATAGAAATTCAGAGCTTTTAGCGAGAGTTGTCCAAGTCAATCGAGCTAAATGTTGAAACTCTTCAGGTGAAACGTGCGAAGACGTTTTGTCATATACAACTACGATAAAGTCTCGGTGCGTAAAGTCCGTGTCCAGCCCAAGGGTGTGGCCTTCTTCAAAACAAGACGACGATGGTTTTGTCTGGTCATAAATCCAAGAAATTGATATTTCGTTGTAAAAGCCAGTAATTGGCTTGACTACATGCGGAGAAGCTACACGAAAAATATCAATTCCCTTGAGCTCGGGGTTGATTCGTAAAGGACGTGTACCCTTTGAAAAGACCCCTGCAACATCACAAACCAGGGAAAAGAGTAGATGCTCAAAACCATTTATTAAAAAAGCATTCGTTGTCGTTGACCGTCTAGTATTAAGATTGCGCAAAGCACTAGCCTCGCGTGTAGCAGCTAATACTTGCTCATTCCACTCTCTTTCACCGCCTCCTAATATATCTTGTTTGTCTGCCAACAATATAGCTGGTTCGTCCATATAATTAACAAGATGCCCGCCCGAGTTCGGCTTCACCAAGTCGTCAAAGTTGTCCCGTGACAAATCTACTTCCTTTAAGGAAATTGTTTGTTGTCTTATTGTTCCCAGACCCAAAATTACCTCGTAAAACGTCATTGGGGGGTTGCTAAATACATTTCCTTTCGCAATGCCACCAGCAATGTTAGCAAATTGCCAAACTTTCCATAAATAAGGTGGTTCATCGTCCTCTGGGCAAGCTGAATTTATTTTACTACCACTAGCTGTCACGCCACCAACTGTCAAGAAGTGGCAACGAGGATGAGACCGGAGGGGGTTCATCTTAAAATTGTCACAAAGATAAATGGAACATAAGTATCGTTTTTCAAACATTAACGACGTTTCGAGATGCGATAATTCGTTTTTTTCAAACAACTGCGGTATGTCGATATTTACAGTGCTTGATTCTTGTAACCAGGGATGATTTTCACATGTAGTATTAAATTGTAGTACAAGAAACAAACTGCATAACGAATTTTTCCGACAACCAAACCAATTGTAATTTTCTTCGTTGTTAAAATGGATAATTACCTCGTTCCTTAACGAATCTGGCTCATATTTTTCGAGCCAAAAATGAACAAGCTGCGAAATCAGCGTACGATAGATTCCAACGTACCATTTTTTTGATTTTTCTATAAATCTCCCCAGAGACGTACCATAATATGATCTGAGATCTCTGAAGAATTGACTTAGCAACTCGTTTGCCTTTTTTTCGTTTATGGAAAGTCCAAAAGTTTGTGGGTGTGTTTTTGTTAGGGTTATACCAAACGCCTCAATTTCATAGTTGTCGTGTTTCAATCTATAGGTTTCGTAGTCTTTCTGTTTTGCAGGAGTTAAATATCGACAAAGACCTAGACTTCCTGCGGAGTTTGGAGCGGACACGGACAAGTGCGGCTGCGGGGTGCGCGGAGCGGTCTGCAGGATCACATCATCATCATTGTCAAGGTTGACAATGAGGCCTGCCGCTTCCTCATCAAGATCATCATCCATTATCAGATCCAGCGGCGACAGATCAGGCACCCTCGCCAACGGCGATTGCTTCCTCCATGGAGACAACCGCATAAGACCCGCCGCAGCATGACCCCGTGAGATCCGTGGGGATGAAGGAGGCGTGGCATAACCTGTTTGCATGGTTGTACCGCTGGCTGCGGCTGTGTAGCTGCTGTTTTAAAGACAGCGACGCTTTCACTGTCCAACCTTAACCTAGGCCCTAGTAGGTTTCTGAAACCTACTAGGCCCTAGTAGGTTTCCAATCCTAGTATGTTATAATGTTATCACGCCACCCACTCCCAGAGGCCCAGCGAGGAGGTTGTTTGTGAGAACTCCAACGAGAACTCCAACATCACCAAAAATATATTACATAGATAAATGAATGGAACGATACTCTTCTTTATTTGTATATTTGTCGTTATTCTTTTGGCAATTCCTTTGTCTTTGAGGAAAAGAGACGAAACGTTTAAAGTAAGGTTGTTAAAAAAGGACGGGACGTTGGCTGATAAAATCAACAACTATTATCAAATCCATAAAGATGAACTACATAAAATGTTCAAAAGAAATGAAGATCAAATAGATGGACGAATAGTTCACCCTTCGATTATATGTATTTTTGTATTGTTGAAATTTATAGATATCGAAAATTATATGGAAATTGGTGTTCATAATGGAGGTAGTATGTCCATGGTTATAGCTGGTGAACAAAACGTTAATTTGTATGGTATTGATTTATTCGAAGATATATATGACAAAACAAAACACTTCAATGATGAAAAATTCAAAACATATCAATATTTTAAGAAAGATAACTTGAGCAAAGGAAAAACCCAATCAAATTTAAATAATTTGAAAAAAATGTACGACAATAATTCACACTTAACCCTAATTCAAGGAAATACTTATTTTGATGAAACTGAAAAAAATGTGAGATCGGTCATATTAGATAACAAAATGGACATTCTATTTATTGATGGAGATCACACCTATGATGGAGTTAAAAATGACTTCGAGAGGTATCACAAGTACGTAAAAACAAACGGTTACATCATTTTTGATGATTATCACCACCCAATTATTAAGAAATATGTTGATGAACTGTTGTTAAATAACAAACACTTAGAATTGATTGTTGTATTTCAAAATGACTGGCCTGGGCACGCCGGCGTATTGGCAAAGGATATCATTATTAAAAAATTAAATTGAGTCATCACTCGCCGGAGCTCAATAGTCGGTTTATTGTTGGTTGCCAGAACTTGTACTCTCCATGAGTGTGATATGGTCTCTAAGCTTTTGAAGAGCCCATTCGGGACAATTACACTTGGCTTTGGGCTTTCTAGTTCTGTCGAAGAATCCGCGTACCGCCTTCGCCGACGTAGGAATAGCTTTCTCTAAACTTTTCATAAAGGTAAAAGAATCAACATCGGAGTAACCGTGTGGGAATTCGCTACACGTTACTCCATGCACAATCCCATTTTCGTCAGAAAATGCTGCTTTTGGCCAAGGCTTATTTTCTTTTTTAGCGACGACACATAAGTTGTTTACAGCTTGCAGTTTCCCAGCAATGCCTTCTGCAATCCATTCAAATTTAGGTACCGACACCGCGTTTCCTAATTTTTTCATGCGTTGATGATCTTTAGGTAATACATCTGTATATCCAGCAGGAAATCCCTGAATCCGCTCACAATCTTCTGGGTGTATTTTTACAACAGAAATTCCATCTTCCCTTGGATGCGGCAATATCAATGAAAATTGAGTCTGTCCCCAGCAACTCATACCCGATTTTAGCGTGGGTGTGCCGTTGACAGTAAAGCTAGACCCAAACCTACCTTCGGATTGATAAAATCCACACAAGTATCTTTCACCATCATTATGATCCCAATTCCGTGGCTTTATGAGAGGTTTGCCGCGGACGCTGCTGTATTCGTCCCTGAATAACCAAGTGAGATCATTTTGAGTTTTTGTACCTACCAACACAAGACGTCGCCTCTTCTGTGGAAGATTAAATGATCTCGCATCAAGGACTCTGTATGCCCATTTGAATCCCATGGAAGTTAGGTTCTCTGTGACGTATTTAATACCTTCGCCTTTTTTTAAGTTTAAAATATTTGCAACGTTTTCAAAAACAACCCATTGTACGTTACTATTTTCAAGGAGTCGCATCGCATGAGACACCAACGAACTCTTTTCGCCTTGCAGACCCTGGGGGTTCGTTTTTGCAAAGCTAAAATCTGTACAGGGACTTCCAAAAGTTAGTAAGTGTGTATCTTCTGGAAGTTGTTTAAGTGTCGTAATATCTTCGTGAATTTCGACAGAAGGGTGGTGATGCTTCAAAACAGTTTGTGCCATGCTTTCAATCTCTACAAACAAGGATACAGGCCAAGAAAGGTGTTTGGATAGTCCAAGTTCAATGCCACCAATTCCTGAAAAGAGGCTGACTGTGGTCATGATTAGTTAATTAACGGAGCGATTTTTTTAATAATGATTCTAAACTTGCTCCGAACGTCCAAGATGGTTCAGACCAGAAGTCAAAAAAAGTCAAAAATTAAACGATTTTTTATGCTATTGACTAAAGTTTTTACATCAGTTCAATGGAAGAACTACCCTTCTATTGATCCTATAACACTGGAAAAAATAGAAGGGAGGCCATTTGTACTTGTAAATAAAGACTGCGGAGTATTTATGTTTGACGCAATAACTCTAAGCTCATACATATTAGAATCCGGGGACTCCAGAAATCCTATAACACGAGATAATTTATCTACAACGGAACTGAAACGTCTAGCCAAATTGGCCGGGCATTCCTTCACACGGTTTCAAAGGAAACTTGAGGCCAAAAAAAGACGAAAAAGTTCTGAAATAATACCACCGACTGAGTTTTTTGCTAATGAAATTGCCAGAGTTGTAGATTCCATTTGCGAACGGTGTACAGAGGAAACGCAACCCGGTGAAATCATTTATCGCATTCAAAGAGACCTTGCTGAACTTGATTCTCTTCTTTCGCAGCTTCTTTCCTCGTGTGGACATTCGCAGACGCTTAACGAAATAAATCAAGTATGTGGTCGGTGGCAACACTTGATGACTCGCCCAAACGCAACGTGGGTAAACAAAGATCTTGTGAAATTAGTGCTTAAGATTGTCAACAACCTAGCAGCCACCATGGATTTTGGCTCAACAATGGTTTTGTTGCAAATGTCTAGTTTAGAATTTTTACCACCTGGTTTTATTATATCAAGCAGAAATCGGCGACCACGATCGGCTACAGAACCCGTTGATAATTCGTCGATAAGACAGCTATTTTCACGACAACCAAGAAGCACAGAAGCGTTAGCCCTTGCTAGAACGCCACCCACTCCCAGAGGCCCAGCGAGGAGGTTGTTTGTGAGAACTCCAACAAGAACTCCAACATCACCGTCAACACCGTCGAGAGCGCCGTCACCAGTGGAATCAATTACTTAATAAATCGACTATTTGTCAAGTGATCTTTAAAATTTTGAGCTTCTGACTCCATTTCGCTCTCTTCTGTATACACATTGTCTAACAGAGCCATAGCTTTAGGAGCAACTGTGTCGCCAACTTCTTCAAGGTGGCGCGCATCTAAGGCTAAGCGCATTGAAAGGAAGGTAGAAAGACTTCTTGCATTTATAACAAAATCTTCAACGTGAAGAGTTGTAAACAAGATGTCTGACACCCTAGAACTTGGTTGTTTGAGACCTTTGTGTCGGTTTCTATCGTTGTTTACTCTTTCAAATTGAAAATCGTAATCATATTTCTCCTTGGTTATCTGCTTTATCGTTTCAGACCATTTCTTAGTTTGCTTCACTTTGTTATTCTCTAGAAGAACAAAATCCGGGTTTCCGGTCACCGCAAAGATGACGTGTTTTTTATTTATTCCAAGCCCTCTTTTTGTTTTTGCCCAGTCGGTGATGAGTGTGATTATATCTGAAGTTTCCTTTAATGTCTTTACTTCAACCGTAGCATTAACAATCTTGGTAGTCTTCATTGTTTCTCTACAGACTTCTGCAATTTCCTTTCCAAGACAACCAGGATATTCAATCACGAGAACATGTTTTGAGGACTGGGGTCTGTGATCCGACTTCAAGCGACGTGCCCAATTTTTAGCAGACTCGTCGTCCCACCTGGCATCTTTGGTGTTTTTCATTCGATAACTATAACCATTGATGTGCTTCTCAGTGACATACGTGAGAGATGCAATAAACCACAGGTCCTTTTCACGCAGATAGGAACCTTCTATGCAATGTCTTCCCTTGCTTTTGTTTGGATGGAACCCTTTAAACCACGTATCATATCCAGGTAATGCATTTGTCGTATATTCGCTAACACTCATTATTCTTATGACTTCTGCCATATTCTCTGGACCATTTACGACATAAGCGTGGCACCCAGCAACCGAACGATGCACCCGAAACAAATCTCCCTCGGCGCCGTCTGCTGCTTTAATTGCACCAAGGGGAGTCACGTCTCCAGTTCTAAGACTTTTTGTTTTGTGACCCATAATTAGTAAATGCCATTTACCATCCAGGAAATCGTTCACAGCATTAATCCCATCGTGTATGTTGTTCTCTGGTAGAATAGCATCATCTTCTAATATCAAGACCCTGTCCCATCCTCTTCGGATTGCTTCTTCTAGGCATTTATTGTGTGAGTCTGTCGTGTATTTTTCATCCTTTTTCTTTACAACCCACTTCTCGATTTGCAAGTTGGGTTGTTTTTCTAGTTGACTCTCAATTTGCTTTTGCCTATCTTTGGCCTCATTGAGAGTAATGTAAAATCCTCGTGTAACACTCATCACCTCTTTATGTAGGAATTATAATTTTTCTCTTTTGTATTATAAATGGTTCGCCGGGACATAAATTTCGCAAAATACAACAAACGTCCTTCGCCACCCTATTCGGCGTCAAAATGTCCAGGTTTGATAAAAACGGGGAATGATGGACAGAAATATGAATCGAGATCTGACGACGCATGGGACAGCGACGACGACACAAAAAAAAGAAAAATATGGTATGATCCTAGAACTTGGCTAAACGGTGGAGATGTGGAAAATTTGTCTTACTTGCTAGTCTAATCTAATCTTCGTCAAAAACTATGGTTCTAGGGCCGTGAATCATGGTAACCGATTGGTTGCTCTTCTTTGAGATTTGTTGACGACGCTTTCGCTTATTCTTCTTTACTTCATCTCTCGCGTTTTTTAGTGTTTGTATCATGTCATTCTCGAGAATTTCCTTGTGATCCATGCAATACTTGATTACATCGAATTGAATCAACCAGGAGAAGAAGTTTAGTTGACCAATCGTTGTTTCAAAACGCTTCTCGTCTTTTAAGCACCAGATGCGCTGTCGACGACGAAAAACATCAAAGTTTCTGCGACGCCATACACGTAACCATTCGCGGTAACTTTGATGGAGGTTCCAGACAACCTCGTGGCCATCCTTTCGCTGCACTTTATAGCAAACTTGCTTTTTTTTGGAAAAGTTAACGCAAACAAAATCTATGAGACGCAAAGAAAGTTGATGATCGCCTTCGACCATAGGCTTCACAATGTTTTCAAGGACATCTTCCGTAAAAAGATGGGATATCTCTCGTAGACGACACGCCTGGTTCCGCGAAACGGTATCAGGTTCGTAGGAAAACAATCCGATTTTTATAGACATTTCTACAATCTTAATTTAAGACTTTCAAATTAAATAGCAAATTTAAACACACTATGTACCAAAAAATGTTTAGTTTAACAAAGTCAGAAAGTGACATGTCTTTCATTTTGAATTTTGGAATGATAGCACTCTTCGTAATTGCAGCAGTTGTTGCCGGAATAGCCTGCGTTTTTGAAAGAAACTCGGAAAAAAGAATGATTCCCCTCATTGCAAAATTGCGGGAGGATTTCGTCAATGGAAAGATAGATCAATCGCATCCTGCCGTAAGAACTCTTATTGACGGTGCCGCGTTTGCTAATTGGCGCGTGTGTTGGGCAGCTTCGTTTGTCACGTCCATGGTCATTTCCTTTGTAGCTTCAAAAATTCTCACGTGTTCAAACGACCCAATGAAAGTTTTTGCGCTCTTTTGGTTGTGTTTCTTTACTTTGTATTTCACACTTGGATGCGTAATGAGTTACGTTACAAGCCATAGATTCGCCGGTGCGCCGCCTTTCTACACAACTAGACCCGACAACACACAAATAGGTTAATTAACCTTTAAATGGCACATATCTACTTGTTATAACATCATTTCTTACATAATCTGCAATAGCTTGTTTCCACGAACGTTGTCGTCTTCGTCTCGGCGACGAGCGTCTTCGTTTCGACGAACGTTGCGATGAGCGTCTTCGTTTTGACGAACGTTGCGACAAACGTTGCGAAGAGCGTCTTCGTTTCGACGAACGTTTCGACAATGAGCGTCTTCGTTTCGACGAACGTTTCGACGAACGTTTCGACGAACGTTTCGACGAGCGTCTTCGTTTCGACGAACGTTGCGATGAGCGTTTAGACTTTTCTTCAGCATCTGCTAAAATTTTTGCCGCATTTGCTAGAACCTTTGCCCGGTGTTGGGAAATTTTTACTTTGCGTGGATCGTAACCTAACAATTTCCTAGCCTTTGCTCTTTCAAGAGCATATTTTCCATGACCTACTGCTATTCTTTCGTCGCCGTGAAAAACGCCGAGGGCCCAACTTATTTTTGAAAGCCACGTATACCACCCTCCCGTAGCAATCCTTTTCAAGAAAGTTGCATTTGTCAAATCAAGGTCTTCCAAAATGGCTCTGAGAGCGTTCCACACCCTTCCGCGGAGCAGATCTGGGCGATGTATTTTTATATTTTCACAAATATCATCCCCTGTATCTTGGCGGTGAACATTAACCCTCAAAGCCACTGCTAAATTTTTTAACTCGTCCCGTGTAAAGTTGGATTTCAAGTAGGCGCAGTAAGTCGCCATTAAGTAGTTAGTTAAGTGGGATATTTTTTTTCCTCTAGTAACCATGTCAATTGTTGAAACTGGTTTTCTTTATGCAGCATTGTTACCGTTCTTAGTTTTGTTGAGTTTCCAAGAGGAAGAGAGAGAAGAAGATGTTGACCTTGGCCCCCTCTTTAATTTTATCGAATATCATTCGTCACACGACCTCGCGTGTCGGGTTTCGCTTGCATACATTCATCGCTAGTCATTTTTGTAAATTTGCAGTGAATACACATTCTTTCACGGGTCCAACATTCGTAACACATCACGTTGCTTTTGCAATTATGACAAACAACCGAAACCATTTTTGAATCGCAATATGTGCAGGTGGGCTTTAAGGAAACTTTAATTGTTGAGGTTGCCATTTATAGATATGGGCATATAAACGAGGCTTTGTTTTTGTTGCAGTTTGCAACGCGTTTCATTTCAATCTTTAGTCTTTCTTGCAAAATTGGTTTGTTTCCTCTTGCAATGTTGAGAGCTGTCGCCAGGCTTGAGTAGCCACCGCCACCTGGGATAAAAGTTTGTGCCCGTGCCAAGAAAGACAAATCTTCGTCTGCGTTACCAGAAGAATAATGTTCAACTTCATACTTGTCGCGAAAGATATTCGCGACACTTTCAACGTAGTTTAGGCTATTTGTTTTTGGTTTGGTGTGTTGCGATGCAGTTCCTAGGGCGCCTTGATACACCAGAACTACCTTTTGTATGTTTTTGACCTTTTCTAGTCTGCTCAAAACATCTTTGTAGTATGTCTTGTCGAGAACATATAGGATTTGTTTCCCGTTTCTCCTTCCAAACGATTGATTTTCAAATAAATCTTTGGCTTCATTATCAATCGTATCTCCAATTCTTAAGTGAATTACGGCTTCCGAAGACATCGGTGATCTTGAAATATCTTTTTCATCAACAAGTCTCTCAAGTAGAGAAAATTCTTCTTCTTTACCGTCTCTGTTGTTTATAATATGGTACGCAAACGAACCTGGAAATTTATTGACAAATCTTTTCTCTGACGCTACTTTGCCATTTAATAAGTCGCTTAATCTGTAACCATAGCTATTAAGTAGTATTGCTCTTACATTTGTTTGTATTAAAGCCATCAAGTTTTGTGGGGCAGGTTTGTTTTTGCTCCAATGCACCAGTCCCATTTCTTTCATGTCATTGTCGTATCCTCTGTATTTAAAATTAACTTGCCCGCCCAAGTGATCCCCGTCAATTACCCTATACGACGTGTTTAACGACGGAATGTTGTAGGATCCTCCCGTAATCTGTTTGATTTTTCCGGCTCGTGCAAGAGCAAGGTTGACCGCGTGGTCAAGCATTGGCGGACCTGCGTACCCCGCTTCTTTTGAAATCCCCCCGCCTAATGGAGTGTCGGTAAAAATTGCATTTATACTTTCTTCTAAAGCAGTTTTAATGAAAGGATGATGTGGAGTAGCGATAAGCAACCACTGGTGAAAATCTTTGCGTTTCCCAACACCACTTACGTATTCGTCGTCAGAGTGTATAATTTCATCCAATGGAACCTTGGGCTCCGTGTCCATATCTGCATACACCCCTCCCTCTCTTTCCATTACAACTAGACGAAACAAGTCGGCTCGCATAGCACCCTTGTCAGGATACATGGCTTCAAGTATTTTTAATGCCTCGTATGTTTTATCGTCGGTATGCTTTTTTATGTATGCGTCAATAGATGCGTCGTCGTAGTATTTGTGAGTCCAAGTTGGATTTATATCAATCCATTTCTGTGCAGCTTGCGCCATTCTTGTAGGCACTTCTATAGACGCGTGTGTTTGGTGAATAATTCTCGGAATTTTAATATCTCGTGTCGCCTTTTCTTTTGGTGGTGTCAAGTATTGGAGCCTGACTCTTCTTGATAGGTTTACAGGAAGTTCACCGTGCAAATGGACAGGTGTTTTTGGTGGCTTTAGTAAAGACAGTAAAACCAAAGCTACAATAATAATAAGTACACAACCGAAAATCTCAGCTAGCATGTTTACTATACATGTTGAAAAATTTTAAAAAAATAGAAGATACTAACAATACAATGAATGTTGCACACGTACTTGTTGCAATTTTATTAACAGTGATGATGGCATTTGTTATTTATAATTCGTCTGAACTTCACGGAAGACAACAGTCAAATTCCAAATTTCCTAGACCAGTAAATCAGCTAGTTTTTAGGAAAAAACCTATACCATTAGACAGGGATAATGTGCCTTTCGAAAAAGAAATCTTTGTAGATAGTGGCATACAATTTACAATTTCTGATACTCTCCGAGAAATTAATCATCGGCTTGAAGATGGTTACAAAAAATACGTAAGAACTGAGGAAGCTTACGACAATGTTTCTTTTCATACAGGCTATGATTCTTTGGGAGTTCCCGTAGGCGGCGGGGATGACCAGTTAGAATATGGCATGGCAAATTGTTACCGACGAGGTGGTCCACTTTGGTGTGTACCTAATAAGGAACTACAAAGGTGTGCTTCCTGTCTAGACCTCGAAGATCCACCAAACTCAAACTGTTATTCCAATCCAAAATCTTGCCAAGGTAATTATGAACTTGCTAAAAATACAGGCGCCACCGAACCTGGTCTAAAATGGCACAATCCAGATAAAAACTTAGAAATAAACTTGCTTGAGTCTGACGAGCGTGGAGATCACAGAGAAAACGCTAACGTGTGGTTCAGAAGCGCAGACTTTTCGAGGCTAGCGGGTGTTTGGTTTAACAAATTAGAAGATGTTGTTCCAAACGACAGCACAGAATACACGCGCCTTTCCAATACAAGACTCTATCCATATCCCAAAAGTAGCTCTGATAACATTAACGTTTCTCTCGTCTCGGCGCCACTCAGTACATCTCAAGCTCAAAATAGATATCAACCTTGGGAATCTATAAATTATAGGATTAGAACACCAACTCCAGACGGATATCAGACAATCGGAGATATGGTAGAATGGGCAAAGGAATCCGTTTGTTCATTTAATACAAACATCAAATTCTTGTATCGTCTGGGTCTAGATAGGTATAATCCACATGCGCAAATTCCATGGAAAACGTACTCGTACAATATGAAGAATAAAGCAACGCTTTACTTTGAAGCAGACTTTGATGAAGGAGAACAGACTATTTTCTCTTTTAGAAACTTTGACGATTCAAAAATTATAGAAGTAAAATCTGTCGGAACAGACAGAAAGTTTTTGCGTGTGTCGATCGAGACTCCGTCCGGTGGTTCTTTTGAGGTCGACTTTGATCAAACAGACGTGTCAAGCTCTTCGGAATCTCTAGTGTATGATTCTTCAATCTACAGTGAAGAGTACCAAGGATCAGGTTTTCACAAATGGCTGCTTCAGTGGAGAATTGAAAACGAATTTACAGAGAGCCCGACAATTCATTTTACGCTTTTCAAGGACCACCCACTGCACTATCAAACAAAAACGTATACAAACGTAGACTGGGCAAAGGAATTAAATTTTGCAGCCACCGCATTTGAAGTAGGCGGTAGCTCATTTCAAGAAACGGTGATGCGGGGATGCATTAAGGAAATCGCTGTTTGGGATTACTTTGTGAACATCGTTGATGTCGCGGATACCTTAGGCTTTAATTTTATGGAATCTGACGATGTTGTAGTGACTGACGCTGAAACTATAGAAGAACTAGAAGAAATCTTGCCTGATCTTATAATTAAAGTTCAAGACGGAAATGTTGCAAACATGACAATTAAGCTATACGATGCCATAACGGGAGAGTTGTTACAAGAATCGATTTCAAACGAGAGAGGGTCCGGTCGAATTAAACCTCACACTAGATATGCACATGTTATCGCAACGCCAACCCCAACTTCCGTAGACACTTCTACTCTCAAAACAATAACGGGAGAGTTTTCTGCCATGATAGATTTTTCTGAAGATGCGACTATACCAGCCCTGAGCTTAAACGGAATCACATCGGTTGTAGCAATGGCGAAAATTAGCGCTGTAAAGAAGCTTGTAGATGGGTTTAAAAGTGCCGGGTTCTCCGTTTCAAATTCCGCCGAGCGCGATGTTTTTCTTCAATTCTTTGATATTCCTAAATTATTTAACGATATTGATGCTCAATCATTTAAGCAATTTAGACTTACACAGAGAACCCTCAAGAGTGATCTTCTTGGTCCGGGAGCAAGTGCTTCAGCTTTTGCAAAGGCGTTGCAAGTTACTCTCGTCACCAAAACAATTACGGCCGCTGTAGTCAATTTGCGGAAACGAGACACAAGTTCAGTTCAGGAAGTTAGGAAAATTAAATTAGACGCATCAGCCATTACTCAAGATACTCTAGCAAACAAGATATTTGGTACACAAATGAGTTCAAGAAGAATAGAAATAGAAGAACCGGAAACTATTTATAGGACAACTTTGACATTTGATATAAGTAGTAATTCATTAACCGCTGGGCATCGAAGAATTCTAAAGAGATCCGCCTCAGTCTCTTTTCTATCCATGTACTCCTTTGCACGCCAAGAAGACATTACAATATTATTTCCCACATCTTCAGATTTTATTGTACACATCAACTTTGTTGTTCCGGAGAGTTTTTATGGGAGGGTAAATCAGATTAATGCAGCTGAAAATGCTTTCAATGTAATCTACGAAAATTTTCCGCAACCCTTAAAAAATGTTCTTCCTAGCCCACCTGTAATCACAACGCTGACATATCTGGAAAGCGAAAGTTTGTCGTCAAGTACTAGCGAGTCTTTGTCCTCGTCGTTGTCTTCTTCCACTGAAATTCTTCCGGTGGCATATGCACATGTGAATTCTCTTAATTATGATGCCATCGATGCAAATGATCGCCGGGGGGTGAACATATCGTGGAGTTCGTGGGACAACAGCACAAATAGACACGTCTTTACATTCGACACCGAGATGGACGACGCCGATTATAATGTCGTCACTGATAGAAATTACGAAAGTACTAACGCAATACACATTTTCTGGAAAACTACAA
>Ga0163180_10000077_pt1 | contig 46413 bp, 33 predicted proteins | sample AtlANTMetagenome_2_FD_109647 | JGI IMG/M metagenome (GOLD analysis project Ga0163180, IMG submission 109647) | Marine eukaryotic phytoplankton communities from the Atlantic Ocean - Atlantic ANT 4 Metagenome | ecosystem: Environmental > Aquatic > Marine > Oceanic | place: North Atlantic Ocean...
CTGGCACGTCCAGGCGGTATTGAGATTCCGGGCGACGGCATCGACCAGGACTGCAACGGCGCGGACCTGTGCTACGCGGACTTGGACGGCGATGGGTATCGTTCATCGGCCGGTGGGACTGTCGAGTCTGTCGATATGGACTGCACGGACGTGGGCGAGGCCACGGCGGATGCTCCCGCGACGGATTGCGATGATTTGAATCCAAGCATCAGCCCGGATGCGGAAGAGATTCCGGCGAACGGCCAAGACGAAGACTGCAATGGTGGCGAACTGTGCTTTGTGGATTCGGACGATGACGGCTACCGAGAGCCGACAGGTATGACGATCGTATCGGTCGACATGGACTGTGCGGACTCTGGCGAAGGCGGTGCTTCGGAGCCCGCGACCGACTGCAATGACCTGGATGCGACGGTGAACCCATCGGCCCGAGACATTGTGCTGGACGGCATCGACCAAAACTGCGATGGCGGTGACGATTGCTACGCCGATGCGGATGGCGATGGCTATGCCGCGATGGATGGGACCACGATTGTGTCGTCTGACTTTGACTGCGATGATCCAGGTGAGGCAGGCGTCACGACGCCGGCGACGGATTGCGATGATTCGGACCCCACCGTAAACCCCGGTGCACCCGAGACGGCGGGCGATGAGATTGACCTGAACTGCGATGGCATGGAGACGTGTCTGTCGGATCAAGATTTAGACGGCTACGCGGCGGATGGTGGTCTGACCGTGGTCTCCGAAGACACGGATTGTTCGGATCCTGGTGAAGCGCGCATTGGTGACTTGATGGGCGACTGTGATGACACCAATCCCGAGATTTACCCCGGTGCGGTGGAGATCATTGCCGATGGTCTCGACGGTGACTGCGACGGCATGGAGACCTGCTACACCGACGGTGATGGCGACGGCGTGCCCGGTCCATCATCGATCCTGATGGTGTCAGCGGATGCCGACTGTGATGACCTCGGCGAGGCCGTGGCCAGCGACGAGGTCGATTGCCATGATGGCGATGCCACGGTGTACCCGGGTGCCCCAGAAATCGTGGGCGACTTGATCGACCAAGACTGCGATGGGGGCGATGCCTGCTACGCGGACTTGGATGGCGATGGCTATCGGGATGCGACCGATGCGACGGTGCTGAGTGCGGATGGCGACTGCGATGATCCGGGTGAAGCAACCGGTTCTGTGGCGGCCACGGACTGCGACGACACGGATGCGACGGTGAATCCGGCAGCGACCGAGTACGTGGCAGATGGTCGCGACTCGAACTGCGATGGCTATGAGTTGTGCTACACGGATTCGGATGGAGACGGCTACCGACCGTCATCGGGTATCACCACGATGTCGGAAGACATGGTGTGCGATGGTGAAGGCGAAGCGATGCCCTCAACACCGGCTGGAGACTGCGACGATGACGATGCGTCGGTGCGTCCCGGTGGTGCGGAAGTCATTGGCGATGGCATCGATTCAGACTGCGATGGCACGGAGCTTTGCTACGTCGATGCGGATGGCGACGGCTTTGCGGCGGACGATACAACCGTAGAATCCGACGATACGACGTGCACGTCTCCGGGTGAAGCCGGTGCGGAGGCCCCAAGGACGGACTGCGACGATTCGGATGCGTCGATCAACCCGGACGCCGAAGAGACCTTGGCAGACGGTATCGATTCGGACTGCGATGGCATGGAATCCTGTCTGGCGGACGTTGATGATGACGGCTTTGTCGATTCGTCTGGAGCCACAGTGGGCTCGGACGATGGCGACTGCGATGATCCAGGCGAGGGCCTCGAGACGGATCCGGCCACAGACTGCGATGATTCGGCAGCCTCGGCGTATCCGGGAGCCACCGAGATTGTGGCGGACGGTATCGACCAGGACTGCGATGGTGCGGAGACCTGCTATGTGGATGCGGATGGCGATGGTCATGCGGAGCCCACGGGCTTGACCACCACATCCGTTGCGCTCGATTGTTCAGACGATGGGGCGGCGTACATCGGTGCCCCCGCGGACGACTGCGATGACGATGCGATCACGGTGTTCCCTGGAGCCTCCGAGCTGATCGCCGACGGCATAGATCAGAGCTGCGACGGCACGGAGCTGTGCTACGTCGATGCGGATCGGGACGGGGCGCGGTCGAATGACGGTGCGACCGTTATCAGTCCCGACTTGGCCTGCGATGCGGATGGCGAAGCCAGCGGTGCAGCGAGTGTGGATTGTAACGATGATGATGCATCCATTGCCCCCGGGGCTGAGGAGATGGCGGCAGACGGCATCGATTCAGACTGCGATGGCGCGGAGCTTTGCTACACCGACTACGATGGCGACGGCTATCGACCGGACGACTACTCCGAAGTCGAAGGCGACTTGCTGTGCACCGGTTTGGGCTTGGTGGGCGCGGATGCGCCTGCCGGGGACTGCAACGATGACGATGCGCGTGTGAACCCGGAAGGAGAAGAGTCGGTGGCAGACGGCATCGACGGCAACTGCGATGGGCTGGAGCTTTGCTACGTGGATGCGGATGGCGATGGCTTCCGCACCATGGAAGAGGCGACCACCGAGTCAGAGGCCATCGACTGTGATGCGGACGGTGTGGCCGGTGCGGATGCCCCCGATACCGACTGCGACGATGAACGTGCGGATGTGAATCCGACCGTTGTAGAACTGGTGGGTGATGAAGTCGACGGCAATTGTGATGGTGTCGAGCACTGTTTCCAGGACCTCGATGAGGACGGATATCGTACGGCGGAGATTATCGTTTCTTCGGATTCAGATTGTGCTGACGCAGGAGAAGCGGGCGAGGACGCTCCTCTTATTGACTGTGATGACAGTAGAGCAGGAGTGAATCCGGGTGCCGAAGAGATCGAGGGCGATGGCGTTGATCAAGACTGTGACGGGACCGATCCTGTTGGTGAAGGTGTAGTTGATGACGAGGTCGACGACGACGACGGTGGCGGCGACGACGGTGGCGGCGACGAAGACGATACAGATGAGCCCGATGATGGAGAGGATCTCCCCGTCGATGTCACGGTTGAAATGGATGCACCCGAGTCAGAAAAGGGTGGTTGCAGTACAACCGGTCAACGGTCAGTGCCATTGATGTGGCTTATCGGCGTGTTGGGTCTGCTGGGTCTTCGGCGTCGCGAAGATTGAGGCGGCCACGCAGCGGCGGGATCCAGTGTCCGGCCGCTGCATCTCGAGTCAGCTGTTCCACACAAGGACGCTTTCTGTCGCTCACTGTCTCGCGGCCTTTCGCGTTTGGATGCATGAGTAAGAGCTCCCCAATGACAGGCCAGGGCCGTCGCCACCGTGCCCAAGGCGAAATGATGGTACTCACCGTGCCTGTGACGGTGGCCAGCAAGATCCCATAGGCCACGACTCGTCGAAGCGTAGACCACCGCGCACGTCCACGAATACTGGGAAAATCATCCACCAAGGTGCCGAGTCCAATACCGATCAATACAGCCAGCCCTGGCAGAATCTGACACAGGAATCGTACCCGTATTTCTGCCAAGTTCGCCTGCCCATTGAAGGCGAGGGCAAAGGGCAACACGGTAGCGATGACGGCGACTAAGGCTTTGGGTTTTCTCGCCAATAGGAGAAAGCACAGACCGGCGGAGGCCCACCAAACGGGCACCAGCGGACCCATATGGTTGTCTGCTGCGAATCGAGAGACGCGGGGAGGGAATCCCTCTGGAATCTCCAAGCGCAACTGCTCAACCATAAACGCGATGGTGTGAATCCAGTCCCAAGGTGCCGTTCGTCCCCAAACAAAGGCCCCGCCCGTGTCCCAGGGAGGCTGATGGCTTTCGATTTTAGAACCATACATATGGAACAAAGGTCGTGCGTCCATTTGGGCTTCGAGACTCACTGCGCCCTCAGGATAGCTCCACATACCGATGCAAAAACTCAGCAGAATGGGAGTTAAAAGCCATCGCAGTGCTGTACTGGGGGCTTCCGATCGCCAAGCGGCCCACAGGGCGGCCAAACCCCAGGGTCCCGCCCAAATCAAACCCCTCACGTCCGCTAATAAAGCGATGCCAATACCGATTCCAGTGAGGGCCAGATGCTTGGGGTTTTTCGAGACAATACCGGCGGTAGCGAGCGCGGCACCCATGACTAAAAAGGCAGCCACCATGGGGTAAAAGGTCAAAATTCGGCTGAGGAGAACGAGGGGGCCGAGGGCTAAAGCGGCCATGACGGCCAGCACTCCAGCGGTGCGGCCCGATGCGAAACGACCCCATAAATAGAGTCCCGCCCCGACCCCTATTTGAGCGACAATACTCGATGCCCGCAGACCGGACATGATGCCGTCTTGGGCGGCGATAGGAGCGGCTAACCAGGCGGTGATCTTGGAGCGTTTCACGGACCAAGGGACGTCAGTATCGCCGTTTAGATGAAGGATAGCATTGCAGTAGTCGGCCATATCGGCCGTGTTCCACGGATCGAGCATGTGAACTTGTGCCAGATGCTTGTCCGCAATCCACCAAAAACACAATCCCATCGTGATGGCGATGGCACCCTCCAGAAGGATGAGCGGCGATTTGGGTGAGGTGGACACCGACTAGCACCCCGTCCATTGACGAACGACATCGATGAAGGAAGAACCGTATCGGTTCATCCGTTGAGGCCCCATCCCATGGACTTGACCGAGGGCTTCGATGGAGGTCGGTCGTGTGGCTGCGATACCCACAAGTGTACGATTGGACGCTACAACGTAAGCCGGTACGCTCGCCGCCTTGGCCAGATCACGACGCGTTCGTCGAAGGCTCGCCAGAAGGTCTTCGTCCACCACAGCATCGTGACTGTCGTTGAGGTCGATACGGGGTGCCTTCATGGGAGCCGATTTGGGTAGCGCCAGCTTGATATCTGTGATTTCACCCCGCATGACGGCACCGCCCATCGATGTCATACCGAAGTTCTTCCACGTTCGGGTTTGCCCTCGAACGTTCTTGGACGTGAGTTCTGCTTCGATGAGTCCAGCTGCCGCCATGGCTCCGAGTGTGGTTTCTATCTCTGCTTGACTGCAGTCCCTCAACAGCCCCCAGGTGCTCAATCGATCGAATTGCCATGCACGCACGGCCTTATCTCGAGAACCGGTCACTACTTTTGCAATCAATGATGTGGAAAAGGGTCGATTCATTCGCGCCATGCAGGCCAATATTTTTCGGATGGTTTCTCGCTCTGCATCCGATAGGGTTCGTGCCTCACTGACCATGGGGCGACCCGCATCACACCCCGTGCATCGATCGCATCGACTCCATTCCGGCGTTTCCCCAAAGTGCTCCAGCAGTGCTCGGCGCTGGCAGGGCTGGCTGGGGTAGTTCGCCATGACTTCCAGTTGGCTGAATGCTCGGTGCCGTCGCTCATCCATGTCGGCTTCGGTGAGCGTCAGCATCTGATCGGGCTGAGTGAGTCGAACCCCGCTCAGCGGTTCTCCCGTTGTTTGATCGCGCGAACTCGCCCGCTGGATGAGGCCCATCTGACGTAAGACACTGAGGCAACTCTGTATCTGACGTTCGTCGGTGTCTGTGCGATGAGCGATTTGACCCGCACTCCACCAGACCGGGTTTTCGCTTTGGCTCAAGAGCAAGGAGTAGACGCTGTGGACTTCGCTGGCGGCAGGGTGGGCATTCTGGATGAAGAATTCTTGAAGTTGTCGATCGGCAGCGCGGTGCATCAAGATGGCTGTGGCACCCTTCCCGTCGCGCCCCGCTCTCCCGATTTCTTGGCAGTAGGCTTCCAGTGTACCGGGCATGTCGAAATGGATGATGGTGCGGATGTCTGCTTTATCGACGCCCATACCAAAGGCGTTGGTGGCGACGACGATGGGCACCTGGCCGTTGAGGAAATCCTCCTGGACCTTCTTTCGAGTCGGATGATTGAGGCCCGCGTGGTAGGCCGCGGCCCTCAATCCACGTCCATTCAGTGTGGCTGAGACTTCTTCGACGTGTTTTCGGGTGGCACAGTAGATCAATGCCGGTAGCTTGCTCAGCAGGCCTGGGAGCATGTTGAGCTTTGCGGGCTTTGATGAAAGGGTGACCACCTCCATGCGTAGATTCTCGCGATCGAAACCTGTGATGAATCGGCGCGCATCGGGGAGGCCCAGTTGATGAAGGATGTCGTCTGCCACCTGTGGCGTGGCTGTGGCGGTGGATGCGATGGTGGGCACACCGTCGCCGAGCCGCTTTCGGACCGCACCCAAGCGAAGATAATCGGGCCGGAAATCGTGTCCCCATTGACTGATGCAGTGGGCTTCATCCACGGCAAATAGCCGGACGTCGGTTTCATCCAATGCGTTTAAGAAGCGCTCATTAAATCGTTCGGGGGCGACGTAGACGAGACTGTATTTTCCAGACTTCATGGCCTGGATTCGCGTGTTTTGCTCTTCCCGGGACAAGGTTGAGTTGATCAGTGTGGCGGGTATTTTTTTCCGCTGTAATGCGTCGACTTGATCCTTCATGAGGGCGATCAGTGGTGAGACGACAATGGCTGTGCCGCCGCGAGTGAGCGCTGGCATTTGATAGCAGAGCGATTTGCCATGCCCAGTGGGCATGATCACTAGGCCCGAATTGCCTGAGCAGATGTGCTCCACTACGGCCTTTTGTCCGGGCCGGAATTGAGAATATCCAAAGTGTTTCAGCAGGTTCTGCTCGAGGCTCATGATCCACGACTTAGTCGATCGACCGCCTTTCCGCTGTACGGTTTTCGGACAGTTGCTGTCCGACTACATGATGGATTTGGGGACTTTCCCTTCCGTGACAAAGGCCAAGGCTTCTTTCGCCACACGATGAATTCTTCGCTCCTTGAGCGGTGAAGTCAGTAGGGCCACCAATGCCAGTAGGGGTACAGGTGAATCGAGGGCCTCATATTCTTCGAAGGCAACAATGGTGTTTTTTATGATGTGGGCAATGACGATGGGCCGAGTGGCCGGATCTTCGACACACACTTCCATGATGGCTTTTTTGAATGGCTGTAGGTCGTGTCCGGATTCGTGCCAAGCGAGTATGCGCGCCAACGCTTCGGGTCTTTGTTTGTTGTGGATGGCTGCCAATAAGGGTTCAAGACCGTCGTGCTTCGACCAGGGATCGACTTGCCAGTCTTGGTCATGGTCGAGTCCTCGGGCTTTGTTGCAGAAAAAGGCTCCAAAAAACAACAAACGAATGCATGCCGGTTGCGGATAGCGGTCGACTGTTTGTCGCAGTGCGGCCATGTAAGTCTGAATGTGTGTGACGCTCAGCCAGGAGTCTTGAATCGATGGATCCGGATCAAGGTCGGCGTCGAATCGAAGCATTCGTTCACCCGCTGCTTCGCTTAAAATGGCTGCAAGCTCCGTCAAAGGCGCGCGTTTCCGAAGCGCATCGGTGACAGCTGCGAACACATCACGTCGCTTTCCGTCCAGAATGGCGGCTTTGAGCGATTCACCGTCGCTCCAACGGGGGTTGGCGTGAGTGGTGGTCGCTTCGAAGAGTGGCTCAACCTCATCGTCCAGGCTCGCTAAATGCAAATTGAGCGTCTTCCAGTCAGGGAGCAGATCTTCACGGGTGCCATTGACCAGCCCAAACACATAGCTTCCGACGAGTTCATCCGCGTGCGCCTCTCCCGTGCGTTCCATCAGTTCGAGGAGTTTGACCAAGTAGATGAGTTGGTGTCCAAAGTCTAAGAAATGCGCGCCGACGGCATCCAACAACCAGGCTCGATAGACTTTGCTGTCCCATCCCTTTTCGATGGCGCCTCGAACTAATGCTTCGGCTTGAGCGGCATCTTCGGCTTCGACGGCCTGAATAAAGGCTTGATGTGCGTGACCTGGACTTCCCGGATCCATAGGCTCAGGCCGAAATCGGGCAGGTCGCCTGATGTGGGGTCGAGCGGCCACGTCCAGCGATTGGATAAGCGGAACCACGGCCTGGGCTTCTGGATATAGCGGTAGCCAGTGGAGAATGTCCGCGGCGACAGGCAGTGCATGGGTCGATCCGTACTTCGCATATTTGGCGTCCCATCGCGCCCCATAAACGGCGATGGAGGAGGCTAAAACACCCTGTTCGATCAGCCGAACAGCATCGCGAGCTACCCGTCCCATTTGATTCTCGATCATCCCCTCGTCCATGCTTTTCCAAAGGTCTTTTTTGACCTTTTCGATGTCAGGCGGACTGAGGTCCACTTGGATTTGATGGTTCGCAATGCGAGCGGGATAGCTGCGAACGGCTTCTTCTCCCATCACACAACTCCCATCGCGCAGGTCGAATTTGTAGTTGTGCCAGTTGCAGGTGAGAACACACCCGGACACAGTCCCCTGGGCCAATGGGTATCCTTCATGTGGACAGCGATTGTCGATGGCGTACACATCGCCTGTTTGGGTGTGTACGACTGCAATCTGGTGCTCGTCTTTCTTGAAGACGGAAATGCTTCCCTGGGGAAGGTCTTCGGTAGGAAATACGGTTGTCCAAGTCATGCGTCAGCCTCGGCGATGAATGCAGAGTGTTGGCACTGGAGAGTCTATTCGCTGCTTTGGGTTTGTTCTGCTTCTCTTGCCTGAATGATGGGTGATACCCACTCGAGCCACCAACCGGTTTGTTTTCGGTACCAACGCTGATGGAAGACTTCTTTCTTGAGCACTTGCTCGGGCATCTGGTACGCCTGCATAGAGACCGCGAGGTTGGCGATCTTTGTAATTTCGCTCTGGCGGTCACCGATCGCTTCGACATCGACCCGGATCACTCGGGCTTCCAAGATTTTGCGGTCTTCGATTTTTTCTTCCAGCCATTGTTGGAATTCCATTCGATCGTTGCTGTTCTCGATAAAGGCCGCGGATTTTTCAACGTCGTTCCAGCGAACTCCTTCCCAATAGAGTGTGGCACTGCGTTGAAGAAGCTCCAGTTCTTTGGCTTCTTTTTTGGGATTGGATCGGCGTTTACGCTTTTTCTTCTCCGTCGCCGTGGTTTCGGTCTCCGCATACGCGGGCGTTGCGATCAGGGTTCCAAACGTGAGCAATAGAGGGATCAATGCAGAAATCTTCATTCTGAGAGGGTATCGGATGTCGCTGTCCGCTACAATGTGCAACATGACTTCGATCTTCCACATTTTTGTTGTTGGACTGACGCTTGTGGGCTGTGCCCATCGGGTCGCCATTGAGAGTGATCCCCCTGGAGCCAGCATCCGCGTGGGGCATAAGACCGTGGGCGTGACGCCGGCGGAAGTCAAAGTGAAATGGGTACCGTTTAAGAAGACTCCTGTGACGCTGTCGATCCCCGGAAAGCGGCGCGTGCAGCTGGATTTATCTAAAGACTTGGGTCCGATGCGGTGGGGTTGGCAGGCCGTGACCTTGCAGACTGGGAAGCTGTCTGGAAAAGTGCCGCGAGTCACCCATAGAGCGCTGTTTGTCGAGAAGCATGGGCCGGTCGGAACCTGGAACTCGGAAGATGTCCCATAGGGTCGCTAATCGGATTTCGAAGCAAACCAAGAGAGCATTCGTAGTGGCGCAGGATCGATGAGTTCTGGATGCCATTGAACGCCGACGCAACATCGGAGAGCGGGGTGCTCAATACCTTCGATGACCCCATCCGGTGCCCGCGCGGTCACCTCAAAACAGCCTGGATCATCAACGGCTTGATGGTGGGTCGAGTTCACCCTCAGAATGCCGCAGCCGTAGGCTTTTCGAATCAAGCCTGTTTCAATGGAAACCGGATGCCACGGAGTTGAAGGATCCGTGGTCTGTTCGTGTTCAAGCGCCCCTTCGACGCATGCGCTGATGTCTTGATGGAGCGTGCCGCCGCCAGCTACGGCGAGTGCTTGCATGCCTCCACATATGCCGAGCACCGGAAAATCGTTGTCGATCGCTGCTTTGGCGAGGGCCAGTTCCAGGTTTGTCCGCCCAGCATCAATCGCATCGATACGGTGTTTGACGTCCTGACCATAGGCCGAGGGGTGGATGTCGAAGTTTCCACCCGAGATGACGAGTCCTTGGCAATGGCGCAATACCCAGGCCACGATGGCTTCGGTATTTGGAGAGTCGGGCGGTAACAGGATGGCTTCAACACCATTTTTTCGGAGGTGAGTCACGATCAATTCCGAGACGTGGACCTTGGCCAGAGCCGGTCGAATCCGTCCGTGTGCGTTCGGGCCGTCTGCGGGCTTTGCGGGACTTCTGTCCGCAGAAATGGCAACAACTGGAAGCATAGAACCCATGCTACTCGATATAGCAGAGTCCTTGGTTGACGATGTCGATATCGTCATAGGTGAGACGCCACATATATTCATCGCCATCCATGCCTCGGGGCATGATTTCGTCGATCGGCCAGTCGTCCGGTTCATCGTCTCCATCCATCGCGATGGAAGAGTCCCAAATCGTGGCGCCGTCATCGGGGCTCACGACAGAGTGCGAGTTGAAGCCCCAGCGCTGCCATCCATCTGTCCCGGCCGCTCGCGTTTGATTGGTGTAGAAGTCCACACCCAAGACCAACTGTTCAGCGAACACACCATGATTGCCGGCGAGGGCGCTGAGGGTGCAGCTCATGGAATGACAGTACAGGTGAAGCCCTGATCGCCGGTCGAGGAAGGCAGAAATTTGGGCCGTGATTTCGGACCAGAAGATGTACGGGCCTTCAAAGTCCGTATAGTCTCCGGCGCCAGGGTCATAGACGATGTACTCGTGATTGAAGAGGTAGTCCCGCAAGGCATCGAGGACGTCATTCGTTGTGGCCGGCACGCCCTCCATGATGGTGGCGGTGTCATCGAGTACACCCACCCATGGCATCGCCGGAGACTTACCGTCGTCTGATCCGTCGAGCAGTGCGGGTTCTCCGGCAAGGGTGTACAAGACATGTTGGCTTTGAATTTCGCCTGCGACGGGATGCCACTCGTCCCCCAGTTTCGCTTCGAAGGACCAGCGGAGTGTACGAAGGTCTTTACCCATCGTGTCTGAGGCGGCGTCCAAGGGAAGAGTCAAACCGGAACCGGGTTCGATGGGTTCTTCGCTGACGGGTTCACCCTCTAGGAGAAGGCGAATGTCTGGCGCGGTGTCTGGAATGGGTCCCAGCACAGGAATTCGAATGCGTCTGGCTTGAGATATGGCGTATTGGCCCATCGTTACCGTGATGGAAACGGGCTCGGAGGCGACGTAGGCTGCGGGCACATTGTGAGCAGCCACTTCTCCATCAATCCAGGGAGGCACATCGGGATCGGCCCAGGGTGCAACGATGGGTCTGGGAATCCCGTCATCGCGATCGAGATCAGCCATTAATGCGCCAGCGGCTTGGCGCTTATACTCGGGCCGGTCAGAAATGGGGTTGTACTCAACATCAAAGAGATTGCGTTTGTGGAAAGCGAGATCCACGTTTCCGGATGCATCCTCGCCGTCATGAAAGTCGATGCTCGAAATGCCCAAACGGACCACGTAGACGTCGGTTTCGAAGACAGTTTGGGTTCCACCACCGCAGTCGACACCGATGCTCAAGGTGGCTGGACCCGTATCGAAGAACTGGTCATCATTATCGCGACCATTCCAGCCCAGATCCTCAAAGCTATCGGAATGGGCCCACACCTGGCCGATTCCATTTTTGGCTTCGATCCAGACGTCACAGTCTTCAGCATTATTGACAGCGGCATTGAAAGGAATCCAGGCTCCATCCAGTTTTGGATCGATGACTCGCCCTTCAGGGAATGTCATGATGGCCTCGACATCGGTGCCATCGGGTGTGGGTTCGGCATCCCCAGAATCATCGCCACCCTCATCGGGTGGATCGCCTTCATCGGGTGTGGGTTCGGCATCCCCAGAATCATCGCCGCCCTCATCGGGTGTGGGTTCGGCATCCCCAGAATCATCGAGCACATCATCGGATAAATTCTCGGAGTCGGGATTGGGATCGACCTCACCGTCTTTAAGACTGCTGGTCCCTAGCGAGCCACACCCCGCTAGAGCCCCAAAGAGTAAAAGAACACGAGTCATTGGTCACCTCGCTGACGGCACGCGATAGAAATCAGGCCAATCAGCCACCACCATGCGGACGTTGGGTTGCCACTTTGGCTACAACTGGCGTGCTTCTCACCCTCGAATGTGAGCCCGTCGGCGGTATTCGAACCGGAGGACTCCGGGCTATCGCCATCGTCCCCACCGCTACTGTCTGCGGGTTCGTCGCCGTCTTCTTCATCGGTGTCATCACTGGATTCACTTTCGGGATCTTCATCCGGACCTTCACCGCCCTCCGTCCCGGTGTCGTCACTGGATTCTTCCGTTGGATCGTCGTCGTCCGGATCATCGTCGTCCGGATCATCGTTGTCTTCGTCGGGTTCGTCGGGTTCGTCGGGTTCGTCGGGTTCGTCGGGTTCGTCGTCGGTATCACTATCCGCGATCCCATCGCAATCCGCGTTGCTGACGCCCCCGACAGGATCCGCTCCAGGATAAACGTCGGGATCGGCGTCATCGCAATCGCCTTCGGTCTCGCTGTACCCATCGCCATCATCGTCGGCCTCAAGGGTGTCTTCGTCGATGGAGCCGTCGCAGTCGTTGTCTTTATCGTCCGCCAACTCGGTAGCGCCTGGAAACACATCGGGATCCAGATCGTTGCAGTCTCCCTCCATTTCGGACAAGCCGTCATCATCAATGTCCATCAAATCGAGGGCGTCTAAGGCGGCGTCACGCGCCATTTCGGCGCCCACTTCGAAGGCATAGACGAAGCGAACAGCGACCGACTCGCCTTCAGCTAAGGAGCCTGCATCCACGACCACATGGATTTGGTGATCACCGGTGGAGTCTTCCCAGGAGTCCTCGGCCATTTCACTCGTGCTATTGCACCAACTGCAGACACCGCCTTCGCCGTAATCACCATCGATGACAGCGCCGCCGATGGCGACGGTGCGTTCATCGTATAAACTCGATGAGGTGGCCCACCCCTCACCGGAAAGGTTCTCTGTGACGCGACTTTCCGTCAACCACTCGTCCTGGTCTGCATCGATGGTTCGACCCACATAGAGGGCGCTGAGGTCTTCAGTGGCGGTAAAGGTGAAGTCTTGTATGACCAGATCCTGACGACTCAATGCCATGGATTGTAGGACCACTTCGACATCGCCCAGATCGATCTCGGATGTCAGCACGGACAGTGCGGAATTGACCGATTTGTCGGTCCAGGTCATCGCCGACCAATCGTCATTGTGTGGGCCTGCCTGAAACCCACCCCCATACCCGCCATCACCGGCGTACGACCATGCCCAACCATCCCAGTGGTAGCCGACCCGAACCAGGTCGCCCGTCATGGGTATGGGGCCATCCGGACCATCGGGATCCCACAAGATGCCCAACTCCAAATCGGGATTCACAAAAGAACCATCTTGATGAAGTCCGACGCTCAAATTGCTGTTTCCGATCCAGCGGTCATCACTGGAAACGGCCGCCAATGCGGCGGCGGTGATCCACAAGCCAAGCACGGGCACCTCCTGGAGACCTCCCAGTGTAGTGGCACCCTTGGAAGAATAAAAACAAAAACGCTGTCACGTGTCGTAGAGCGTGTTGATTTCCGTTTTGAAATGTTTCTGAATTTGCTGACGTTTGAGCTTCATGGTGGGGGTCAGCATGCCGTTTTCTTCGGTCAGAGGACGGGGCAGTATGACCCACTTTTTGACGGCCTCGAACTGGGCAAACCGGTCCATCGCGGTGACGACTTGTTGGTCCACTTCACTCTTGATTTCGTCTTGGCTGATCCACTGGTCTGGACTCCCCGTCCACCCATGCTCTTTTGCTCGATTCGCAAGGGCCTCGGGTTCGAGCGCGACCAGGGCCACTAGAAATGGACGCTCATCGCCAATGACGACAGCTTGACCAATGATTCCGCCCTCTATGGCGTGTTCAATGGGCACCGGTGCAATGTTTTTCCCACCTGCCGTCACAATGATCTCTTTTTTCCGTCCGATGATGCGTACAAAACCCTCATCCATAGCGCCAAGATCGCCCGTTTTGAAAAAGCCTTCGGGGGTAAAGGCCTGTGCGGTCGCCTCGTCATCCTTCAGATAGCCCTGAAATACGCCCGGACCCCGAACGAGGATTTCACCGTCGCTGGCGATAGATATTTCTGTCCCATCCAATGGTTTTCCAATGGTGCCAAATCGAAAGTCCCGTTCTCCGTTGAGTGTGGCCGGTGCTGTGGTCTCGGACAGGCCCCAGCCTTCGCGAACGGCGATTCCGATTGCTTCGAACCAGGTGGCCAGGTCAGGGTCGAGTGCAGCGCCGCCAGAAATCAACAGCCGTAAGCTACCGCCCAGTCCTTGCTTTATTTTTGAGAACACCAGCCGCTCGGCCAGCTTGTGCTGCAGTTTGAGTCGGATTCCCACCGGATGGTCTCGCCATCGCATGTCGTTTACCGTTCGCCCCACCGAAATCGCCCAATCCAATATGGAGCGCGCTTGAGCCCCTTTGGCGTCGGCTTGGGCTTCAATTTTTGCTCGAATCTTTTCGAGCATGCGGGGCACGGAGGCCATCACATGGGGCCGGGCCACTTGCAGGGTGTCGGGGAGGGCGTCTATCGATGGTGCGAACCATCCCTCTGCGCGATCTGCAAAGCCCCGGTATTGGGTGAATCGTTGAAGGACGTGGGCAAGAGGAAGGAAAACCACAGACCGTTCACCGTCGTACAGAGGCAGACGACTTCGAGTGGATTCAATGATGGATGTGAAGTTGTGATGGGTCAGGACCACTGCTTTCGGGTGTCCTGTGGTGCCCGATGTGTAGATGTAGGTGGAGACATGCTCCACCGATACCTGGCTGGCCTGTTCATCAAGCCATTCCAGGTCGGGTCTGGCCGGGCTGATTTGAGGGACGAGTGCTCCTATATTTAACGAGAAGATATGGACTAAATGCGAGAGGTTGTCTTGTAAGGATAGCCCTCGACGGGCCTTGTCGTCGTCATCGACCAGGAGCATGGTCGCTTCGGAATGCTCCAGTTGGTAGGCGACCTGGTCATCGAGCAGTGTGGGGTAGATCCCAACCGTGATCGCTCCCAAACATTGGAGCGCCAAATCGATGGAGGACCAGCGCGCTGAGGTGGCGGCCCAAATGGCGACGGGCATACCCTGGCGTACGCCGAGACTGGCCAATCGTTTCGCTAAACCTGCGACGTGTTGGTGAGTTTGTGCGTATGTGGCGGCAGTCCAGCCCTCCGGATCAGAATCTGCGTGCAGTTCATGTTCCAGAAAGAATTGGTCCTCCGGATCTGGCGTGGGTGCCCAAGCCAGAATGGACTGCGGGTCTCGGTTGGCTCGGTCGAGAAACAAAGCGGGGATGGTCAGCATGAACCATCATTAACCAAGTTCATTTCCGTCGACTTGCGGCTACGGATCGAATGGAGTTGGTTAGGTGCTACCCATGCACACTGCTTTTTTGCTCGCCGCCGGCTTTGGCACTCGACTTCGTCCCCTCACCTTGGCTCGACCCAAACCTTTACTACCGGTTTGTGGCATACCGATGCTCGATTACGCGCTCGCCCATGTTCGCCAACACGGACATGTGAATGTCATGGTCAATGCGCACTATTTGTGGGAGCAGGTGGCCGTATGGGCCGATGTGAATCAGGTCACGCTGCAGGTTGAAATGCCCGCCGTTTTGGGGACAGGGGGCGGACTGAGGGCTGCGCTCGACAGTTTGGGAGAGTCCGTCGTCATCGTGAACGCGGATATTCTGAGTGATGTGGATCTGACCGAATTGGTTGGAGCGTTACCCGTGGCGGGAGCGGCGATGGCCCTTCGACCGGCCCCAGACGCGATGACTATCGGTCCTGTAGAGGCGGATGCTTCGGGACGTGTGGTTCGAATTACGTCGGTTGTCCCTTCCGATGATGGGATTCCAGGCACCCACTTTACGGGAGTCCATGCCATGACTCGGGCCGCGGTGGCCCTCATCCCAGACGCTGGCGAACAGTGTGTCGTTCGCACCGCCTACAAGGAACTGGTGCCCGATGGGCGCGTGGGTCACACGCTCCACGCGGGGGCCTGGGTCGACGTGGGTAAACCCCAGGCCTATCTGGAAGCCAATCTTGCCGTCCTCGATGGTGTGGTCTCGACACCGATCGATCCGTGGTCTCGAGGAGACCGAGGTCCGGGTGGCTCGTGGGTAGGGCCAGGCGCCACGCTTGAAGGTTCCGTAGAACACAGCGTGGTGGGTGCGGGTGCGAGCGTGGGACCGGACGTGACCCTAAAGGATTGCGTCATTTGGGATGGTGTTGAGGTTCCCCCGGGTCGGTACCAAAGCGCCGTTATCTATGACGGTGCCCAGGTCCTCCAGATTTGAACACTATTTTCCGCAGTAACGCTTGAGCTCGTTGACGGCGCTTGTTTGAACCTCGGCCACTTCTTCGGGATCCAGCCATGCGCTGGCCGGGGCCAGATTGTAAAGCACGGGGAAAGTGCAGATAGCACGATGGTGTTTGCCTACTTTTCGCGTGTATCCGGCATGCACATCTGAGGCTTTTCCACCCCATTCCTTGATTTCGCTGTCATACATAATCGAGATGTTTTGGCCAGAGGTCGTGATGTTCGTGATGCGATCGCAATTGACGGGACAGTACGCGATCCCCGGTGTGGTTTCGGAAATGGGATCCATGGTGGTCGTCGAGTGCACCTTGGAAATGCCCATAAATCGCACGTTGGTTTGACCCTTGCCTCCCCACAATGTGGTCGTGTTGTGGATGTCGGCGACCACGACGGGAACAGCCCGATGGTAGAGGAGTTTAGCGTTTCCTTTTTTCCGAACCGGTCGAGGCATGCTGTTGAAGATTTCTTGTAGGATGGGGGTTTCAGCCTTCCGTGCACTTTGTTTCCACCAGTCTTTAGGATCAGTGGTCGTGGCTTCGCCCTCAGCCTTCTCTTCCGTCTCCTCTTCGGCCTTCTCTTCGGATGAGTCCTCGGCCTTCTCCTCCGTCTCTTCCGTCTCTTCCGTCTTCTCTTCGGATGCGTCCTCAGAGTCTTCTTCTACTGGCTCTTTGGGGGCATCGTCTGTTGTTGCGGCTGCTGGAGCGGCCACAGGATCAACACATGCGCCCGCCTCACACACGCGTTCGCCCTTACAGTCCGTGTCCTTCTCACATCCCGCTTGAGCGCGAGGTGTGTAAAAAAGGCCCAAGGCCAAGGCAGTCATAAAACAGAGGGGGCGAGTCATGGGGCGGCTCCAGGTCTACCAGTAGGCGTAACCTGGAAACCGTACCGCAGAGTCGATCAATCGGACAATCAAAATGCGGTCAAGAGGGACAATATCAGACAGTTATTGGACGGATCGACGTTTGCTGTCTATACTGGACACCTGTTCACCCCCCCCACCGAGTTGCATGCGCGTTTTTGGAATTGACCCCGGTTCCACTGCTACTGGCTACGCTGTTGTTGAGCGGGCTGGAGGTCGCTTTCGTCTGTTGAGTGCGGGTGTGATTCGGACACGGAGCAAGGATCCGATTCCCGATCGACTGAAAGAGATCTACCAGGGTTTAAATGCCCAGTTGACTGTGGCGACTGTGGAGCAGGTCGCCATCGAGTCCATCTTTCGGCATCGCTCATCCGAGAGTGCGATTCGATTGGGTCAGGCGCGGGGTGTGGCGCTTCTGGCGGCAAGCTTGCACAATCTTCCTGTCTCTGAGTACAACGCCATGACGGTCAAAAAGACAGTCGGGGGCCATGGGCGAGCGGGAAAACCTGAAGTGGCCCGAATCGTGGCGCGTTTGCTGGGTGTCGACCATGATTTGGCCTCGGACGCCTCGGATGCGGCAGCCATAGCGATTACACACTTGATGCACAGCCCATTTCAGCGATTGCCTGTCGCGCGTGGGCGGGGAGTCCGTCGATGATTGCTTTGCTTCGTGGCGTTGTCGCTCAACGTGATTTGGCGACGGCTGTCGTCGACGTCAATGGCGTTGGGTATCTGGTTCAGGTGCCCGCTAATGTCGCCACGGATCTGGGTGAGGGTGAAGATGTGTTGCTTCATATCTCCACAGCGGTGCGGGAAGACGCGATTACTCTCTATGGTTTTCTTTGCGCCGATGACCGAACGACATTTGAAATGCTTCGCGAGGTGAATGGCGTAGGGCCACGGACGGCCCTCGGCATCTTGTCGCAAATGTCGCGTGCGGATCTTCATCGGGCCATTTCGAATGAAGAAATCAGTGTGCTGACGAAGCTCAAAGGTTTGGGCAAGAAGACGGCGGAGCGATTGTGTTTGGAGTTGAAAAACAAGATTCCCCAAACCTTCACGCCCACTACCATCGCTGGTCGACAGGCCGAGGCCGATCCGCTTCCCTTGGCTTTGGCTCAGCTTGACTATCGCAAATCAGAGATTGACCGTGCAGTGAATTCAAAAGAGGTTCCTGCCATGTCGGATGCTCCTGTGGGGGCCCGATTACAGGCTGCGCTGCGCGTTCTCGCTCGGCCGATATAAATGAGAGAGATTAGGGTGCAAATGTGAGTGAATACGACACCTTTGATGATGGGCTCGCCCGGTTTGTAGATCCAGTGGTTCAGGACACGGGAGATCCAGCCTTGCGTCCTCGAAACCTCGATGAGTATGTGGGTCAGGCTCGGGCCGTGGAAAACCTGCGTGTGTACATTCGGGCGGCGAAGGAACGCGGCGAAGCCATGGACCATGTCTTGCTCGCCGGACCGCCGGGTCTGGGTAAGACCTCTCTTGCGCACATCATCGCTGAAGAGCTGGGGGTGGAGATTCGACCCACATCTGGTCCCGTCATTGAGAGAGGTGGCGATTTGGCGGCTATTCTCAATTCCTTGGGACCCAGAGAAGTTTTATTTATCGACGAGATTCACCGTCTCAATCGCGCGGTTGAAGAGGTGCTCTATCCGGCACTCGAAGACTTCCGGATCGATGTCATGTTGGGTCAGGGCCCAGGCGCTCAGTCGGTCAGCATTGATCTGCCACGGTTTACATTGGTGGGAGCGACGACTCGGTCTGGACTTCTGACTCGACCGTTACGAGACCGCTTTCCGATCCACTTTTCCATGGAATTTTATTCGCCTACCGAACTCGCCGAGATCGTCCTTAAGAGTGCCAGCAGAATGGGTATCGATATCACTGAAGAGGCGGCAACGGATCTGGCGCGACGGTCGCGAGGTACGCCTCGAGTGGCGAACCGGCTGCTTCGGAGAACACGAGATTTCGCTCAAGTGGAGGGCGATGGGATTGTCGAACCCGCCGTCGTGCAACTTACTTTGGATCGTTTGGGCATTGATACAGAAGGGCTCGATGCCATGGATCGTAAGGTCCTCGAGACCATTGCCTATAAATTTGATGGTGGCCCCGTGGGCATCGACTCGTTGTCGACGGCCATCGGTGAAGAAGCGGACACCATTGAAGATGTTTATGAGCCATTTCTGATCATGCGAGGCTTTATCCAGCGAACTCGAGCGGGTCGGATCTTGACGTCGACGGGCCGCAGGCATCTGGGAATGCCCACAAAGGAAGGTCAGCTATTTTGATGTGGGCCTTTATTCTGGCGACCTCGATGGCGTCGGCTACCGCATCGCTGACACTCGGCGGCAAGACCATCACCGTCGAAATGGCCAGCGATCCCGCTGCACGGGCTTACGGTTTAATGGGACGAGCCGCTCTGGCTCCGGATACCGGGATGCTCTTTGTGTATCCAGATGAACAACCGCGCAGTTTTTGGATGAAGAACACCCCGTTGCAGTTGTCGATTGCGTTTATCGAAACCTCCGGCCGGATTGTATACATCACGGACATGATTCCATTGAATGAGGAGCCCGTCTCCTCGAAATACCCTGCGATGTATGCTTTGGAGATGCGTCGAGGATGGTTTAAGGAGCATGCCGTTCGTGCCGGCCAAATGGTGGGCGGCCTTCCAGGAGCCTCTCAGAAATGAGTCATCAAACCACACTTTGTGGTGCACTTCGTCGGTCGGGAATAGCGCTCCACAGCGGCCATCCGGTGGCGGTTACACTGATGCCGGCTCCACAGGACCACGGCCTTGTATTTGTCGCGAATGGGCAGGAAATCCCAGCGCATGTGGACCAGGTGGTCGACACTCAATTGGCCACGACGCTAGGGCATGGCTCGGTGACTGTTCGAACCGTCGAACATCTCCTCGCGACCCTCGTGGGAATGGGAATAGACAACGTTCGCATTGAGGTCGAGGGGAACGAACTCCCTGCGCTTGATGGTTGTGGAGAGGCCTGGGTGCGCGCCATCCATGAGGTGGGGCTTCGGCAACAGGAAAGTTTAAAGCGGGTTGTGGAGATTGTGTGTCCGATAGAGGTCACAGATGGAGACCGGTGGGCTCGAATCGAACCCTCCTCACAGCTGACATTGGATGTGACGATCGACTTTGACCATGCCAGCGTCGGACGTCAGCACCTGTGTCTCGATATCGAGTCGGGAAGTTTTGAAAGGGAGTTGGCGTGGGCCAGAACATTTGGTTTCGAACGTCATGTGCCGGCCATGCAACGTATGGGTTTAGTCCGGGGGGGGACCTTGGATAATGCGCTTGTTTTTGGGGAGGACGGTCCGCTCAACCCGGGGGGACTCAAACGAGCAGACGAACCGGTTCGCCATAAAATGCTCGATGTTTTGGGAGATTTGGCTTTGCTCGGATCGTCGGTTCACGGTCGAATAGTGACGGAGCGGCCGGGTCATGGATTGATTGTCCGACTGATCCAACGCGTGGTCGATCAACCGAATTCATGGCAGGTTCGATAGGAACCGGCTTGACAGAGTCGATGAGGAAGGGCACTCTAAATGTCCACTCATTGCAGGAAAATTCATGAACTGGCGACCATCTCCACGGCCGAAGCCGAAGCCCCAAGACCCTCGATAGTCGGGATTCTTTTTTGGAACTGATATCGTCGCAATGACGCGACGGGGTGTGTACGCATGTCTTTACGCGATGCCGAACCGCTCGACGGGTATCCGTTGCCGGAATTACCAGATGGGCCCCCGTACGCAGCGGAGAGACTGTCGGGTTTTGAGGGTCGCAAATACTTGTTGAAACCCGGGCATCCGGAGTTGATGGCTATCCACGATGGTGGGTCTCCGACTGATCCCGCCTTGGACAATCTCGTGGGCATGCGTCGGTGGTGGTTTGAGCATCCGGACTGGATGGACTTTTTGACGCCTGAGCATCCGGGTCATGAAGACAAGTTGCTTGAACGGGAGCTATATCTTGATCATTGGGCCTCCTACATCTCCCCTGGCTCACGGGTCATGGACTTGGGTGGCGGCATCGGCCGATTCACCCAATGGTGTTTAGATAGAGGGTGTTCCGTAGAGCTTGTGGATCCGGATCTGCGTAGCCTTTGGGCGGCGGTTGGGCATGCTGTCGGGCGAGCGGGTGCACTCGATGTTCATTGGACCACGGCCGATAATTTACCGGATGTGGAGCCACTGGATATTGTGATTGCAGCCGAGTTGTTGTGCTACGTGCCGGATGCGGAGGCGGTGCTGTCGGGCCTGAAGCGTTTGCTCAAGCCAGGGGCGATGGTTCTGTGTAGCGTCGAGGCACGATATGGATGGGCGATGGGGCCTGATGTGGCAGAAGGCAGCCTGGGGGCCATTTTTGGTGATGGCGTGGTGCATGTTGAGGGTGACCGATGGGTTCAAACTTACACGGAAGAAGCGCTCCGAGCGCTGCTCTCGGATTTTGAAATCATCGGCATAGAACCCAGCCATTATGTGCTCAGCGGGCCCTTCGAAGCGGCCGCCGGAGACATCGATATCGACACCATTAGAGCATTTGAAAACCGCCTCAAAGCGGATCCTGTTTGTTTGCCACTCAACCGGGCTTGGATGGCCGCAGCACGTTGGCGAGGGTAGTCAGAAGATATGCGTGTACTTCTCGTACATCCCCCCAGGGGCTATTGGCCTTACGTTTCAGAAGGTGACAACTATCTGGTCCAGCAGGCCTTGCCTGCGCTCGCCGCTGTGGCTCGGGAAGCAGGACATGAGGTGCGGGCCATCGATTGTCTTCCGATCCGCATGGGCTGGAAGACCCTGTATGAAGAGATCAAGTCCTTTAAACCCGACGTGATTGGGTGTGGTGAGAACCACGCTCTATACGCCAATGAAGCGCTCAAGTTCTTTTCGATGTGTAAGGACGCCGCCCCCGAAGCGAAAACCATCGCTGGAGGGGGGCACTTCAGCAATATGGCTCATCGCTATGCGACGCATCCCCATATCGATGCCATTTGCATCGGTGAAGGCGAAGCGACCTTTGCCCACCTCCTGGAGACCTTTGCTGACATCGACCCTGACTTATCGAAAGTCGATGGCATCGCCTATGGTGACGGGGACCAAGTCATCACGACGGCACCGCGAAAGCTGATCAAGGACCTCGATACCCTTCCTCTACCTGCCTACGATCTGCTCCCCATGCATCAGTATGGTCGATCTCGGTACTTGTTTTCTCCATCTGGAGCGACCATGCACCACTCTAGGGGCTGCACCAGCAAATGCAGCTTTTGTGCGTGGTGGACCACCATGGCGGATCGAAAGATTGATGCGGATGGAAATACCGTTCTTTCGCCGCGATGGCGCACCAAGTCCGTCGATCGGGTCATGGAAGAGATGGAACTCTTGTACTACCGCTATGGCAAACGCGGGTTTGTGTGGGTGGATGAGAGCTGGAACATCGATCCGCGATTTAATGAAGGGTTTTCCGATGCGATGATCGCCAGTGGGATGAAGACCAAGTGGATGACCTTTATGCGGGCCGACTGCGTGGTTCGGGATGAGGAGAAAGGCATTCTCGAAAAGCAGGTTCGAGCCGGAATGAGGCACATCTTGATCGGTGTAGAGCGTGCCGAAGATGACACCCTAAAGGGACTGGACAAGCGTTTCTATACGGGGGGCGTCGCTGAACGTGCCATTCGAATCTTCAAAGAAAAATACCCAGAGGTGTTCATTCAAGCGACCTTTATCGTGGGCGTCAAAGAAGAGAATCGGCAGACTCTCCAACGCCAGGTCGATCTGGCCAAGAAAATCGACGTGGATTTTCCAGCGTTTCACCCCATCACACCGGTACCGGGAACTCCGATTTATGACGATGCCATCGCCAACGGTCACATCACCGAAGAAGATTTTGATAACTTCGATTGGATGAGTCCCGTTTTGGACTCCGACTTCCTTAATCGTGATGAAATCGCCCATGAACTGCATCGGATGAATAAGCAGTTTGTGAATCCGAAATGGATGCTCAAGGGGATGCTGAGCAAAGAAAGCTACAAACGAGACATGTACATTTGGTTTGCCCTCGTCAGCGCGAAGATGGCGATCGATGTCACCAAACAGCGACTCAACCCCTTCAAGGTCGAGCACTATCAAGCACTGGTCAAGCCTCGCTGGTACAACAGCTAGTCGGACGCGAATCCTTTCCTAAATTTATCGTCGAGGCTGAGGAATGCTCATCCCGCGTTGCTGCTGGGCGTAGGCTTGCATTTGAGAGCGTGGCATTTGTTCTGGGAAGTATTGATACCAGGTGGGAGCAAAGGCCTTCATCTTCATCTTCTTTTTGTTGGCCACTGTTTTCTGCAACTCGACGAGGCCGGGTGACTCTTTGCACTTTTGCAGTCCCTGATTGATGACCTCTAAGGCTAAGTCTCGCTTTTTCGACTCGACAGCAATGTAGGCATACAATGCCCAAAAGACAGGATCTTTGCCTCCGTGTGAAGTCAGCTTGGCCATGCGCTCAAGCGATTGTTCTTTATGGCCCTGTCGATGGTCGAGTGCTGCCAGCATGGTGCGAGCTCGCCAATCTCTTTTCCATGATTTAGCGAGATGGATGCGTGCTTCGGGCCACTTCCGCTGCATATACATCAGCATGCCGATTTGTCCGTGGACCTGTCCTGCAATGCCAAATTGCCATCTGGATAAAGCGAGGCATGACTGCATGAGACGAAGTCCGGAATCGAAGCGACTATTCTGAAATTCTGAAGCCGCTCGTTCTGCGATGACTCGAAATTTCCCACCGGTGCGCCGGGCAAGGAAAAAGTAGGCCAGAATGAGCCCGATGGAGCCAGGGATAATTCCGGCTACAGTGGTGCCGGTCGTAACCATTCCGATGGCGAAACATCCGGCAGCGATGGCGAGTGAAATGATGAGGTTGTACATGCTGGAGTCCTTGAGGGCCCCCTTTAACCGGATCCCAGTTCGTCCGGTGTTCTCTCTGCGGTTACACCTCTCGAGAGGCCAAAATGTCAATCGATCTCCGTTGCTTCACCTACATCGACATTCTTCAACCCCAAACCGCGGGTTTTCTGGCGACCATTAGCCAGGGCTACCACCCACTTGAGTCTCAGGCGTCCCTCTTTATTGAGGTGTCTCCGGGTATGGACGTCAATGTGGTCACGGACATTGCGTTGAAGCGGACATCCTGTACACCAGGCCTACAGATCGTGGAACGTCGATTTGGATGTCTGGAGTTGCATCATTACGATCAAGGACAGGTTCGCGCCGCAGGCGAGGAAATCTTGGATGCGTTGAACATCAAGATGGAGGATCGTCTCAAGCCTCGTGTTGTGAGCGGTCAGACCATTCATGGAACCACGGGCTACCACGCTCAGATCACCAACCGAATGCGCCATGGGAATTTCCTCAACGAAGGGGAGACGCTCTACGTTTTGGAGACCCATCCTGCCGGGTACGCCTTGATAGCGACGAATGAAGCGGAGAAGGCTGCCGACATTGAAGTGCTGGAATTTCGAGCGGTTGGGGCCTTTGGTCGTGTCTATTTGGGAGGAGGGGAAGAGGACATAAAAGAGGCAGCAAAGGCGGCCATCTCGGTTCTCGATAGCATCAACGGACGGGATAACCCCGGCCCCGCGCCCGTCTTTTACTAGGGAGAGTCTACGATGCGCGAAGTCGTGATCTGCAGTCCGCGACGGACTGCTATTGGTCGGTTTTTGGGTGGGTTGAGCACGGTTCGCCCCGACGACCTTTTGGCCCGTACTATCGCGGGTGTGGTGGAGGCGTCGGGTTTGGATGCGGAGCAAGTAGACGATGTGTTTATGGGCTGTGCGAATCAAGCCGGTGAAGACAACCGCAATGTGGCACGGATGGCTTCTCTTCTGGCAGGGATCCCTCAATCGGTTCCTGGCGTGACCGTAAACCGCTTGTGTGCCTCAGGTCTCGAGGCCGTCAACCAAGCGTTCCGCGCGGCTCGCTGTGGAGACGGCGATGTATTTCTCGCAGGTGGAGTCGAGAGCATGTCGCGTGCGCCTTACTCCATGGCTCGAGGCCCCAATCTTCCCAAAGCGGGTAACGGTACGCTGTGGGACACCTGTTTGGGTTGGCGGTATCCAAACCCGAAGATGGAAGCGATGTTTCCACTCGAAGCGATGGGGTGTACGGCGGAGAACATCGTGGATCGGATGGGTATTTCGCGTGCGGATCAGGATGCCTATGCGCTCGCCTCTCACCAAAAGGCCACATCAGCCCAAGCATCCGGCGCATTTAGTACGGAAATTTTGCCCATCGTCGCTCCCAAAGGACGACGAGAGACAGTCGAAATCGCAGCGGATGAAGGGCCGAGAATCGACTCCACACTGGAGAAGCTCGCAAAGCTGAGACCCGCATTTAGAGAGGGAGGTACGGTCACGGCCGGAAACTCGTCGACTCTGAACGACGGCGCGAGTGCCATGATTGTGGCAACAGCCGAGAAGGCGCGGGATCTGGGCCTAAAGCCCGTCGCTCGCTTGGTGGCTTGTGCGGCTGCGGGTGTAGACCCCACCGTGATGGGTTTGGGTCCCGTTCCTGCGACTCAAAAGGCTCTGGGTCTTGCGGGTTGGACCTTGGATGATTTGGACTTGATTGAACTCAATGAAGCCTTTGCTGCCCAGTCACTGGGTGTCATTAGAAGTCTTGGGCTCGACGAATCCAAGGTCAACGTCAATGGCGGAGCGATTGCACTCGGCCACCCCCTGGGATGCTCAGGATCTCGGATCTTGACGACCCTTATTCATGCCATGCACGCGCGTGGCGCTCGGCGTGGTTTGGCGACCCTATGTGTCGGCGTGGGCCAAGGAGTGAGCACACTCGTGGAGATTATCGATGGCTGAGACCACTTTTGAAAATGTAGCGATCATTGGAGCCGGAACCATGGGCCACGGAATTGCGCAGGTCTGTGCGATGGCTGGGATGGAGGTTCGACTCTTTGATTTGGCCGATGAAGCGCTTCAAGCAGGGTTGGACAAAATTCATGCCAATCTCGACAAGGGTGTGGACCGTGGAAAGGTCAGTGAGAGCCTCCGAGATGAAACCTTGATGCGACTGGCGGGCACCACGGAACTGGAAACCGCCGTGGATGGTGCGGACCTTGTTGTCGAGGCTGTGCCGGAAGTCTTGGAACTCAAGCGAACACTCTTTGGGACCATTGAATCGCTGGTCGATGAAGACACCGTATTGGGCACCAACACCTCTTCACTCAGTGTCGCGTCGATTGCGGAATCTATAGAGCGGCCGGAGCGATTGGTTGGGCTGCACTTTTTCAACCCGGTCCACATCATGAAACTACTGGAGGTCATTTCGCACCCCGGGACGTCGGATGATGTCATGACGAAGATTCGTTCATTTGGCTCGGAGATCGGGAAAGAAAGCATTTATGTGAAGGACTTCCCAGGCTTCGCCACCTCACGATTGGGTGTGTGCTTGGGAATGGAGGCGATTCGCATGTTTGAGCAAGGCGTTGCCTCGGCAGCAGACATCGATACCGCGATGGTGTTGGGGTATCGCCACCCGGTTGGACCCCTCAAGCTCACGGATATGGTGGGCTTAGATGTGCGGATGCATATCGGCGAATATTTGGCTCAGGAGTTGGGCAATACCGCTTTTGAGCCACCCGAATTGATGCGAACGATGGTCCGAGAGGGGCGGCTGGGCAAAAAGAGTGGGTCCGGCTTTTACGATTGGGACTGATCAGCGTCCGGGCGGCATCAACATGATGTGAACTTGGCCCGATTCTGGAGTGCTCGGGCTGTTTCCGGGTGCGGCGATAGCGATATCGTCTCGATTATCACTGTTGATATCGAAACCGGAACGGATGAGTGCTCCAAAGTTGTCGCCTATGGCTCGACCATTGAAGTGGGCCCCAGCGTCCGAAGCCGTCAGTCCGGCGCCTACGATCTCTGAGCCGAAGAAAATGTAGACGTGGCCTTCGGAATCCGCGCTTCCTTCTCCAGGGTAGTGCTCATCAGGAGCCCCAATGATCAAGTCGTTGGCTCCGTCATCGTCTACATCACCAAGCGCGAGACCGATACCAAAACCGCTGGCATCGTCATTGCCGATGATGTTGAGATCGGCCTCAACCGTCTCGTAGCCACCATCTTCAAGCGTGCTGGTATTGAAAAAGACGTGGACAGAATCGGTGCCCGGCGAGGATATCGCCATATCCTTTGCACCATCTCCATCGATATCGCCGACCGCGCCTGCATTCCAACGCCCAACCTGAGCGTTCAAGGTTTCGCCGTAGATGTGAATGTCCTTATCGAATTGGGCTGTACGTATCGGTGTGGGGGAACTGGCTTCCCCGCGCATGATGAAAATGGACCCGGTCTTGGGTTCGGGGTGATCGTCGCCGTAGGCACCGATCATCAAGTCGTCATAGCCATCATCGTCGATATCCCCGCCATCGACCTGTGAGCCCACATAGTCATAGGCGTGTCTGCCATCGATTCGCCAGTCGTTATGGGTCAGAAGGTCAAGTTCGGCTCCCAGTAGAGCGGGACTGGCCAAACTTGAGCCACTAAAGATAAAGATGCGACCGGTGTCGCTGGGTCCTTGCCAAGAGTCCGCGTAAACGACTTCAGGAAACCCATCGCCGTTGAGGTCCAAGTGGCTGACGACGCGTGGATAATCGTCATCTGAGCCGGTCCACCTGATTCCTTTGTTGGGGTCGCTTGTCGCATCATTGCATCCGACAGGTCCTGCGAGATCCTCGCCATCGATCAAGCACATGGCATAGCCACCCAGCGTGTCGGTCCCTGCCACCAGGAGGTCGGGCTTTAGAGAACCGATATGGTGGACTTGTTTGGAGCCCAAGACGCCCATCCAGTTTCCAGCTGCCATCCCCGAGAATAATGCGGAGTCCACACCGCTGATGTCGCCCGTCAGCAGCCAGGGTTCGCTGCCATCTAAAAGATGAACGTTACCCTCTTCTGCATATCCACCCAAATCGGAAGCTACGAGCAGATCGGTGTGACCATCCTCGTCATAGTCTGCAGAACTCAGACCGGTGCCGAGTCGGATGGGATCGTCGGATTCGACGACCAGTGTGGAGAAGCCCATGACCATGAAATCGTCGATGCCACCGACACAGTTGTCATCGGTGCCATTCCAATACTCTGGCGTGGCAGGCGATACATCGGGATTGTCGTCTTCGCAGTCCAGTCCACCGTACTCATCGGATTGGAAACCGTCCCCATCCGCATCGTAATCGTCTTCGCCCCCACAGTCGGAATCGATCCCGTCGTACCAGGCATCAAACATCACAGGATTAATTTCAGGATTGGTGTCATCGCAATCCATCCCACCGTGAGTGTCGATTTCGAATGTGTCTCCGTCTTGGTCAAAGTCAGAGTCACCTGCGCAATCGCCATCGATCCCGTCGTACCAAATCTCTTCGATTCCAGGATTTTTATCGGGGTTGGTGTCGTCACAGTCGGTATCGTTGGACGCATAGTCCTCGGGAGCGCCACAACTGATGATGGAGATGTCGGGGTTTCCGTGTCCATCGCCGTCGGCGTCTAGCCACCAAGTCGCCGCACCATCGGCCCCCACCTCATCGATATCAGTATCGCAGTCGTTGTCGATACCATCACAGATTTCTGGGGCAGCAGGATTGATGTCGGGGTTGTCATCGTCACAGTCTCCATCGAGTTCTGTGTGTCCATCGCCATCCCAGTCAATCTCTAAACATTCGTCATTGGGTGCGCCGGGTGTGCCGTAATCGGAGGCGCCGATGTCTCGAAGAGGAGTGATCGAGGGGCACCAGACGGAGCTCATGATCAAAGTGTCAGGGTCCGCGTAATCCAAGTCGAGGCCCAGTGAGCGTCCCAGGGTGGTGTCCCACGAGCGTGTGTACGCGGTGGTGCTAATGTTTGATCCGAGGAGGTTCAGTCGAATCGTGTCCGCTTCGTTGTGAAAGCTGAAGTCATCCCAACTGTATTCGAAGTCGACGGGAACGCCCCCGTTGAAGTCGGGATCGGAGCTGACCCCAAGAACGGCGAAACCTCCGGACACCACGATGACGGATTCGTCGATATCAAAACCATCGCCATCGGCATTAACGACATTCCATCCCAACAGATCGATGTCATGATCGGTGGTATTTAAGACTTCGAAATATTCTCCATCCCACTCTGACGAGTACAGGGGCATGGCCATAATTTCGGTGACGAGAATATCGCCTGCAAAGATGTGGTCCTCGTCGACATAGCCGTCGCAGTCTTGATCGATCAAGTCGAGAGATTCGGGCGATGTGGGCGAAATGGTCGGATCCGAGTCGTTGCAGTCGTCCCCACCGTGATCGATATGGTCGTGCCCATCGAGGTCGGCGTCCATATCGCTCCAACCATCACAGTCGGAGTCGATGCCATCGTAAGGGATGTCGGTCGCATCCGGATTGATGGTCGGATCGATATCGTTGCAGTCTGAACCGCCAGCAAATGAGGCGTCATGCCCATCGCCATCTTGGTCGAAATCAGAGGTGCCTGAGCAGTCTGCATCGATGCCGTCGTACCAAGTGTCTATGGCACCTGGATAAATAATGGGACTGGCATCGTTACAATCCGAACCATCGATACTGTCCATCGGCTCAGCGCTTGAGCACGCGCAGGCGGGGTCGCCTGTGCCGAAACCATCACGGTCCTCATCCAGATAGTAATCGACGCAATCGACGGCATCGCTTCCATCGATGATCTCATCGCAGTTGTTATCGATGCCGTCGCAAACTTCATCGGCTGTGGGATAGATTGCGGGATTGGTGTCGTCGCAATCGCCCGAGGCCTCGGTGAATCCATCCCCATCGTCGTCGGCGCCACCCGTTTCTTCATCGATCAAATCGTTGCAGTTGTTGTCGATTCCATCGAAAATCTCAATCACATCGGGATGAATGGTGTCGTCACTATCGTTACAGTCGGTGCCCCCATCTTCGACCCGGTCAAAGCCATCGCCATCTTGGTCGAAGTCGGAGTCGCCGGCACAGTCGGAGTCGATGCCGTCGTACCAGGTTTCTTCCGCGCCTGGGTAAATGGAGGCATCGGTGTCATCGCAGTCGGCTTCGGGTGCTCCGTCTTCGGGTGGTTCGGTTTCCTCGTCTTCGACCCGGTCAAAGCCATCGCCATCTTGGTCGAAGTCAGAGTCGCCGGCACAGTCGGAGTCGATGCCGTCGTACCAGATTTCTTCTGCGCCTGGATAGACCGAGTCATCGCTGTCATCGCAGTCGCCAGTCAACACGGTGAAGCCATCACCGTCTTGGTCTGTGGGGGGGCGGCCCACCATGCTGATCGAGGTGTTGGGGGTGTCGGTATCGTTGGATGGAATGATCACAAAGGCCGTTCGGGTCTCACCATCGATGGGTGTAAAGCTCAGATCGATGGTGATGGACATGTCGGCCATCAATGTGGCTCCGGAGGCATCAATGCTAAACGCTCCAGAGTCGTCCGCCAAAATAGGGCTGACTATCACCAGGGGTTCTGATGCTGGATCGGTGCACCCGTTTTTCAGTTCTACCGTTGTCGTTTGAGTCGTCCCATCCGTGGAGTTGAGGAGTACGGAAGGAGGCGTGACCACCAGGTTCGGACAGGCGTCGGCATCGGCATCCGCGTCGGCATCCGCGTCGGCATCCGCATCGGCGTCGGCGTCGGCGTCCGTATCGGCGTCCGCGTCGGCGTCGGCGTCCGCGTCGGCGTCGGCGTCGGCATCGACGTCTTCGGTTGGGTTACCTGTATCGGCCTCGGATTCGGAGGCGTCCTTTGCGCAGCCGGTCAACAGCAGCAGCAGGAACAGGTTTTTGGCAAACGACTGATAACTCATAGGGAAAGAAAAAGGGGTTGCTTGGGTCCAGGCCCAAAGAGGTTGTGCTGAGTCTCCGGAGCGCTCCCCTTCGCCCGAAGAATATTTACCGTCCTACCTATCCGGGTGAAACCCGATTTGCCAGCGCGGCGAGATAGCGGTTTTGCCCTCGCCAAAACGAGATTAGAACCACAGACTGATTTTCCACTGTTTTCAGTAAATCGTCTACAGAATCTATTGAAGCATCGTGAATTTTTAGGATGACATCCCCAGGAAGCAATCCTGCTTTCGCGCCAGGACTGTCGGGTTTGACTTGGATAATCAACGCACCGCTGACGACATTTTGGGGTAGTGAAACCCCTCTTTCGGTCAGGTTTTTTTGTGTGGTGTCCACAAGCGATAGTCCGGCCCACACCGCTTGCGTGGATTGATTGTCGAGTGCAGATGCACCAATTTGGCTGGCATTGATGGTCGTGACGCTTGCGGACTTTTCGTTGGTCCCCCGCCCAAAACCGATGCGAAGTCGAGAACCGATTTTGCGAGATTGAACGAGCCCTTTAAAGTCAGAACTGCTCAATACGGGCCGTCCATCTACCGAAAAAATTATATCTCCTCTCCTTAGTCCTGCTGTCTCCGCGGGGCTTCCAGCGATCACCCGAGTGATCCGAGCTCCAGGTCGATTTTCAATTTTGGAATTGATGGCATTCGCTGTCCGAACACCAATTCCCGATGATGCAATGGGCAATCCTTTCGCCAATTGCATGCCGATATCCAATGCCATCTCGGATGGAATCGCAAAGGAAATGCCGGCATTGGCCAAGTTTTCTTTGTCTGGGCTGAAAATCGCCGTATTGATGCCCACCACCTCTCCTCGTGTATTGAAGAGGGGCCCGCCACTGGAACCGGGGTTTACAGCCACGTCTGTCTGAATGTAGTCCTGGATTTCGTTTTGGGCGAGGCCTCTGCGGCCCAGGGCGCTAATAATCCCGGCGGTTACCGTGAACGGAAAATTAAAGGGGTGTCCGACCGCGATCACCCACTGGCCCACTTTTACGGATTCCGAAGTGTTGAATTGGGCGGGCTGAAAAGGGCCGTCTCCTTGGATTTGAATGACGGCCAAGTCGGTCCTTGGATCGCTGGCGACGATGACGGCCTTGAACACGCGCTGATCGTGAAGCGTGACCCGCATATTTGCGGCTGCGTTGATGACGTGGTGGTTGGTGAGGACGAGGCCACTCTTGTCGATGATGACGCCGCTACCCGTCGACGTCTTGATGGCCTTGGAGTCACGGCGCGGGGATGGAATGAGCCGGTCTCTCGCCATCTGCTGGATGCCTGACGCGATCACAGGTCCCCGTTCGACTTGAATGTGGACTGTCGTCGGAAGCACGGATGCGCTGAGTGCCGCAAAGTCAGGCCCGATCGGTTGCGCGAGAGCGAGCCCTGCGGAGAGCCATAGGACACCCCAAAGCCAGCAGAACTTCATGAAGCGCAAAATCATGGGTTCAGCTTATATGAATGTGTCAGCTTTCGCGTGCATGGTAGACTCACGCTCTGTTGAGGAGAATGCTGTGAGCGGTGATGGTTTAGACATAGCGAATCTTATCGCTGAAGAGGTGGGTTCGACCGTAGAGCCGGCCCAGGCGTCCGATCCGGTTGAGCAACTGTCTCGGGTGGCGGAGCGCTTGCAGACTGCAGAGAATGCATTTGAAGTGCTTGGATTGACTCCTGAAGCGGACGGAGAATCACTTCGCGCCGCCTATATGGATCTCGCGACCCAGTTGCACCCCGACAAATTCACGGAAGCGACGGATGAGGTTCAGACCCAAGCCACGGAGGCATTCGATCGCGTTCGCGCGGCCTGGGATGAGCTTGAGACGGATGAAAAGCGGCTGAAATATATTGATCACGTCATCAATGGGAACCCCACTGAGGAAGAAGTAGCGATGGCAGAGGTGAAAGCGTTGTTGGACGCGGAAGCCGACTTCAAGAAGGGGCTTGCCGCATTTAATGCTGGCCGCCTAAGTGCGGCACACAAGCTCTTTGGAGATGCTGTACATGGGGCACCCGAAGAGTTGGAATTTTGTGCCTATAAGGCCTACACGACCTTTGCTCTCAATCGAAAGACAGACATGGAAGCTGCGCAAGGTGCTCTGACAGATCTAAAGGACATCTTGGATGCCAATTCGCATCAACAGCGACGATTGGACGGTGGCTGGGTCCTGTTGGGCCGGGCATATCGGGAATTGGGAGAAAAAGATGCGGCCAAGAGAGCTCTTGTCCAGGCATTGAAATTTAACGCAGCGAACCCCGACGCCCCCCGCGAACTGCGTCGTCTTGAGGGCAAAGCAGCAGGCCAGAAGTCTCCAGACAGTGGCAAGAAGCCGGGATTTTTTGGCCGTCTATTCGGTAAGGGCAAGAAATAGTCTCATTACGATTTGTCTGCGAATGTCTTCGACAGCGCTTGGATGTGCAGAGGACTGGTCCCACAACAGGAGCCGATGAGTGTGGCGCCCTGCTCCGCCCACTTGAATGCCAATTCTGCATACCGGTTGGCGCCGTCTTGGCCGTTTCCCCATCCCACACCATTCGCCTTTGAACCGGCATTCGCGTAAACCCCGAAAGGAATGCCATAGCCGGATATGGCATCAATGTATGGGTGTGCCGATGTCGCGGGTATGCAGTTGACCAGAATGGCGGAGACGCCCATGGCAGCGGCAGCGGCGGCGCCTTGGCCCATGGCTTTGGGACTCAAAAGGTCGTTTTGTGGTCCGGCTGTGAAGCTCAGCCAGGTTTCCTTACCGGTTTGGAGTGCGGCTTCTGCTGCAGCCAGCCCTTCAGCAATGTGGGGAAAGGTCTCGCATAGCAAAATATCGACGCCGCATCCGGACAACACGTCTGCGAGTTCTCGATGCCTGGATCCAGGGTTAGGGGGGCTCAGATCCGGCCTGTAGCAGTCGGCTAAAGGTGCGATACTTCCCATCACGCGGTGATGGGTTGGGATGGCGGAACGGGTCAGTTGGACGGCTTTTTCAGCTAAGTGTCGCCAGTCATTTCCGACATCTGCGGGACGGGTACGAAAGGTGTTGGTGGTGTGGTGGCTAGCTCCCGCAGATGCGTAGTCTTTGTGCAGTTGCAGAACCGAATCGGGGGCTTCTCGAAGATGTGTAGCACTCCACGCCGGAGCCGGTGCGGGATGTCCGCGTTCGATCAACACTGTCCCCAGAGGGCCGTCCAATACCGTGATGGTCATAAAGCAATTGTTGCATGGGCGAGCCGATTATGGGTTGACGAGGTATGAGGTTCTGGTTGGAGGCTCCCATGATTCGACGCATTGTAGGCATTCCTGTTCGTGTACTGAAGCGTGCACTGAGTTCTCTCGATGGGGAGCGTGGGGCACCTTCGCCTGCTCCCCCCATGGCGCCCATTTCGAAGTCTCCGGCTCCAGCTCCAAAGGCATCGAAGAAATCTGCTCCCAAATCCGCTGCGAAGTCCGCCCCTAAAGCGGCCCCAGCGCCGAAAGCATCGACCCAGTCCTCTGTGACGGTGGATCCTCAGGAGACCCCCAACCCCAATGCGATGAAATTCGTGCTGAGTGTGAAGGTCGCTGAAACTGGATCGTTTTCATTCAACGCCACAGATGCTGACATCGAGCATGCTATTGCCGCTGCTGTTGTGGCTGTGGATGGGGTGGTCAGTGTCTTCGGCGTCAATGACTTTGTGACGGTGTCTAAAGCTGCCGATGCGGACTGGGCGACGCTCTTGCCTCTCGTTGTGGACGCGATCAAGGGTGCCGCATAAGTACCGGCTAACGCCATGTATTGTATGGTGAGCATAGGGAGTAAAGAATGCCTCGATTGGTAATTCTGAATCAAGTTGAAGGATTTCGTGTCTTCGATTTGGACAATGAGAAGACGGTGATTGGTCGGGGTGATGACGCCGATTTGATGCTTCCTAATATTTCGGTCAGTCGCCACCATGCTCAGCTGTCATTGAATGGAGGTGTAGCGACCATTGTTGATCTTGAAAGTAGCAATGGAACCATCGTCAATGGACAGCGGGTGAGCACATCACTCCTTTCCAGCGGCGATGAGATTCTTCTGGGCAAATTCAACATCGTGTACATGGGTGATGGCCCCGAGGATCGGTTCTACAAAGGTCGGTATCTGGAGTACATGATCAAATATGACGCCAAGCCTCGCACTTTCGATGACTCGACCTTTGCGATGTCTCCTGAACAAATTCAGCAGATGCAAGATGACGCCAACAAAATGCGAAATGGGCGGATGGCTTTGCTCACCAACTCGAACCGATATTGGCACCCTGAAGATCGGGTGTTGACCTTTGGCGACGCCGGAATGGTCTCTGTGGACGGGATGTTCACGGGGGGTGTCGTGGCTGAGGTCACCTGGGACGGGAAACACCACGTTCTTCGCAAACAAGCCAGATTGCTCAAATTGCAGGTCAATGATGAGCCGGTCTCGGAGCGGCGATTGAGGCATGGAGACCGGATTCGCATCGCCAATTCCGGATTCCGCTATGAAGTCGTCGATGATTAAACGGCGCTATTGAGCGACCTGTTCACCATTTTTGAAGACCATATGAATCGATGTGGTCGATGTGAGATCGTCTCTCGGATCGGTGTCGAGCACGACGAGATCGGCCAACTTTCCAGGGGTGATGGATCCTAAAACGTTCTCCATTCCGAGATAGCGTGCGCCATTGATGGTTCCTGCTCGCAGCGCTTCCATGGGAGACATGGCACCCGGACCGCCCAATGCCCAAAGTTCCCAATGCACGCCTAAACCTTGCAGTTGACCGTGAGCCCCCAAAGTGACCATGAGCCCCTTTCTTCCCAAATGAGCTGCATCACGGGCGACCTGCTGGTAATTCCAGTCTTCGGGCTGAGTTGTGGTGCCGCCTCGGTAGGTTTTCGCATCCAGATCTCTTCGGTCCCAATGTCGCAGCAGTCGTGGGTTGTTGTAGGCCTGTCCCTGTTGAAAGAAGTACAACTCCCCGCTGAGACCGCCGTAGGCCACCAATAGTGTAGGAGAGTAGGCGGTACCCCCTGTCGTAGGCGTTGGGCTGGCTGCCAAAAACTGTTGAACGTCATCATAAACGGGAGAATTGGGTAATGCGTGTTCGATGGCATGAAAACCGTCGGCTGCCATGCTGAGGTTCATCCAGAGATCACCACCCCCTTCGGCGATGCACAGAATTTGGTGGGTATTGCAGGCTTCGACATACCATTGTCGCTGATCCCGACGGCTCTGTTGATAGACTTTGACACTGTTAGCGCCGACTGTTTTGAGTCGTTCGACATGATGGTGAGCGGCATCCTTGTCAGGAGTTTTAGCGTTTTCGTTGCCTCTGGCTCCGTACAAAACAAAACCGGTGGAGTAGACGCGAGGCCCCTGAGACAAGCCGGCGGCGACGCGTTCGGCTTGAGTAAAGACCAGATCTGTGGAAGCGCTGGGGTCTTGTACGGTGGTGACGCCGAAGTCCAGGTTGACGTTGTATTGCCAGGGTTGCTCCGGAAGAATGTCCGCAGAGCCGTAGTGCAAGTGGGCGTGAACATCAATCAGGCCAGGAATGATGGTTTTCCCGTTGAGATCGATGACTTGAGCACCCGGCGGGGGAGGTGCGCTCGACTCGACGAGTGTGATCCGATCGTCTTTGATGACGACGGTCGCGTCTTCAACGACTTCTCGGTCATCCATGGTGAGGACTGTCGCATGAGTCAATGCGAAATGGGTGTTCGGTTTGGCCCGGGGTCGACTGTAATTCAGCGATGTTTTGACGACGTGGCCTTTAGGGGGGGCATCTGCTTCGTCTTTTTCATCATCGGTATCTGGTTTCTTTGGGATGCCGGGGCCCTCGAGACGGTATTGGACCAGCTCGCCTCCTTCGGTCCAGATGACGCTATTTCCATCTGGGGTCCAGCCTAGCCAGTCTCCGACGATCTCGGTGAGCTGAAACTTCGGTAGCGTATCGAGTTCGATGTAAGTGCCGGGTTGAGGGAGCGCTGTGACCCACGCTTGGTGGTCCAGCTTGTATGCGATGCGAGTGAAATCGGGTGATGGGGCAGCCTCGACAGCGCCCGGAAAAGTCATGTGCACCTGCCAGTCTTTCCCGCGCATATCGTATGAGACCCAGTCACTTTTCGAGGGTGAGCGGTCGGGCGTATCACCGACGGCGAGCCACCAGATTCGATTATCGTGGACGTACAATTGAGGGGCGCGAAAACCGATTCCTGTGTCAATGGTGGCTTCGGATGGCTGGCGGACCCACCGCCCTTTCTCCTGGGTCATAACCACGAGTTCGTACCAGGGAATGGATCCCAGATTCGGGCTGTTGTCGCTGTTCGGGTCGCGGAGCAGGACCAATGTTTTGTTGTTTGGGCCCCAAGCTGGATTCAGCAGCTGCCCTTCGATATTCAGGGTTTGTGTCCGACCTTGTCCTCTGCGATTCGTGATGTGCAGGGTCCCGGTATCGTTGGAGTCTGACCAAGAAGTCCAGGCGAGAAGATTGCCGTCTTTGCTCCATTCTGGCGCGAACCCCGGACCTAAATCCCTGGTGCGTCCCGTCGCGGTCTGGACGATGAGACGGCCCATTGCAGAGTAAGCAATATCTCCATGAACATTCGGAGCCGCCCAGCGATTGAGTTTGGCGGCGATGGTATCCGGAGGTTCGGTCTGCCACCGTGACACATCGTGGAACACCCACTCGCCTTTGGCTGTGAATGGAATTTCCTGACGTTGACCCTGCATGTCCATTCGCCACAGCTTCCCTTTTGACCACAGGACCAAATCGCCATCGTCGGTCCAGTCCATAGCGGGGTAGACACCGTGCAGAGCGAATCCTTCCATCTGGTCATGATCGAGCCAATCGGCGATGATGCGTCGCTTTCTCGAGCGGAAATCGAGATGTTCGAGGATGGTTTTTTCACGATCGCGGCTGGCGAACACCAGTCCAGAGCCATCGGGAGTCACGCTGGGCCGGATGGCGCCGCCGTTCCCGCCCACTTCTTGGCGAAGATCCCCTGTCTTCCGGTCGAGTCGCATGATGCGCCAAAGCCCCTGAAGCGGGTTGGCGTCATAGTTAAATCGTCCATTTCTTGATGAGAACCAGATGCGCCGCCCGTCTGTGCTTATTTCGCCAGCGTGAGGATGCTCGTCTTTCGATGTGAGAGCGAAGCCTTCTCCGCCATCGAGATGGTATTGCCACAGCTCGGTGACACCGATGCTGCGGGTATCGATGGTGCGTCTTCGTCCCAGCACCCATTGCCCTTCGGGATCCCATACTGGATCCGTGACGCGCGCCTCGTCTTCGGCGGTGAATTGCTCCGCATTCGAGCCATCGGCATCCATCAGCCAGATTTGTTCGTTGCCTCCCCCATCCGAAACGTAGGCGATGCGACTTCCGTCGGGTGAAAAGCGGGGCTCAGAATCCCAGGCAGCCCCCTGGGTGAGTTGGGTGGCCTCTCCTCCACTGAGAGGCAAAGCCCATAGATCACCCAAAAGGTCAAAAACGATCGTGTCGTCGTGGATGGTGACACTCATCCAAGTACCTTGATCGGTTTCTATGGTCGCCGTATGAGTGGGACCGTATGGTGCGTTAATGTCCCATTCGGCTTCGTCGTTGGTTTCGGAATCGTTTTGAGCCTCCTCAGCAAAAATAGGTGTGGAGGTGGCGAACAGTAGAGCAAGAACGGTATGCATGATGCCGACTTATCCTGTGGAGGAGCGAGAGTCGTGGGTCGACGTGGACGCCGAAATAAGAATCGTGAGCCGATCACCATCCGTTTGGAGTCGTTTCATCCAAAGGGTGCGATGGGTACGGACGAAAACGGTCACACTTGGCGTGTATGGCGAGCGCCCGTGGGGGCGACGGTCAAGGCCTGGCCAGGTCGAAAACAAACGGCGCGGCGGATCGAGATCGTAGAGCCCTCCCCAGACGCTGTAGAGGCGCCATGCTCTCTCTTCGGTTTGTGTGGGGGTTGCCAGTACCAGGAGATGCCTTTGTCGGCCCAGCGAAGAGAAAAACAGGCCATGGTGGAGCGGCTGGTGGGCTACCCGTCCGAGCCTGTGCGCGGGCATAGCGATGGGTACGGCTATCGGAACAAAATAGAGCTCTCCTTTGGTGTGCGCCGGTATCTTCCCGAAGATGAAAAAGATGGAAACCCGCATGGCGATTGGCTGGGCTTTCATCCTCCGGGATGGTTTTCGAAGATCGTCCCTGTACACCGTTGTGCGCTGGCTTCAGATGGCATTAATGCCGTCATTTCAGCCATCCATTCAGAGTTGCCTGGACCGGCGTGGAACAATTCGGATCACACCGGTCATTGGCGCCACGTTGTTCTCCGGCAAGGCGATACGGTATCGGTGAATCTGGTCACCCATCCGGCCGTCGATCCCGAACAAGTCGAGCATGTTGCCCAGCGCGTGTTGGCTGTGGATGGGGTGGGCGGCGTGATTTGGACGACCACAGACCGGCTGAGCGATGTGGCCATAGGAGACACCCAACGGATCTGGGGTCGGCCTGAGGTGACGTTTCAAATGAACGGAATCCATTTGGCTTTGCCTCATGAGGCTTTTTTTCAAGTGAACACCGAAGGCGCAAAGATCCTTTTTGCCACTATTGATGAAGCTTTGGGCGATCGGAGTGATGCCACTCTGCTGGATTTGTATTGCGGTGTGGGCGCTATCGGAATGATTGTGGGTCACGGCTACTCCAAGATTATTGGCGTGGAGTTGAACGCGGAAGCGATTCGTGTGGCCCGGGAAAATGCGGCATCCAATCGCATCGAGGGAGAATGGCATGCTGCAAAGGTCGAGGATGTCATCGCAGATTTATCCACCGAAGGTCATCGGCACGTGATTGTCGATCCACCGCGAGCCGGTTTGCATCCAAAAGCCGCCGCATATTTATCTGAAATGGATGCTTCGGTGTTGGTGTATGTCGCATGCAGCCCAGTGAGTTTGGCCCGGGATCGAGAGGTGTTGGAGTCGGGCGGATGGGTTCTTGAGCGGTTGTGGACCATCGATCTTTTTCCGCAAACGCCGCATGTTGAGGCCGTGGCCCGCTTCATTCGACCTTGAGCGGGATGGACCCCCACAGGAAAGAAATACGCTGGCATGGATCGTCCATCCACTTTTGGTCTGTGGGTGTCCGATGCCAGGAAGAGCGCCGCGGCAGTCTTGTTCCACAGGGAGAGGATCCAAACTCCATAGAGGGGTCAATATGTCCACAGGATCGTCGTATTGCTGTGGAATTTGGACTCCTCACGAATCGACGTTGCAGACCAGTCCTCGCGCGCACGAACTTAATTGGGGTACCATCGGTCACGATGAAGCTGAGCGCTAACCGGAGGAACCGCGCCCGTGGGACCCGCACTTAAGTACTCACTGCTGGGTATTTCTCTCATGTGGGGGATGGCCGTTGGCGGGCTTTGGCCTCGCTTGATTGAGATACGGGAAAACACCCGCTCGATGGCTGACGATCATCGCAAGCATAAGGTCGCCCATGCGGGTTGGTCTTTTCCGGCTCGTGTGTGGTCAGATTCCGCGATTATCGATCTTCCCAAAGCGCAGCTGATAGAGCATGCCCGTCTTCGAAGCTATCGATTGGCATGCCCGGCCCGCGAGCCGGGCGAGTATTGTGATAAAACGGGCTCCGTTATTCCTCGAGGTGGCGCCTTTCCGGAAGGGCAACAGCCTGCCGGTCTGGCGGGGTGGACCCGTCCCATCGCTTTAGAGCCCATCATGATTGGGTATCTCATTGGTACAGATGGTGAAGTTCGGGAGCATTTGCCGATGGATGAGGCTCCAGAACATCTCATCGATGCCATCATTGCCGCTGAAGATGAAGATTTCTGGAACCACCCTGGGGTCAACCCCATGGCGAGTCTTCGAGCGCTGTGGGCTAATTTCCAGAAGAGTCGCTACAGTCAAGGTGCATCCACATTGACCATGCAGGTGGTGCGCAGGCTGTCTCAAAACGAAGAAAAGACCATCAGCCGCAAGATTCGAGAAATGGCTATGGCCATCACCTTGGATGGATACCTGGGCAAGGAAGGTGTCTTGCAGATGTACTTGGATGCTCCCTATCTGGGGCAGGCGGGTAATTTGTCGATTTGCGGTTTTGAGGCCGCATCGCGGCATTACTGGGGCAAATCAGCGAAGGATTTGACCCTCGGTGAAGCCGCGACGCTGGCGGGTATTCTTCCAGCGCCCGGCCGTTACGGTCCGGACATTGCTCCAAAACTCGCGAAGCTTCGCCGAGACCGAGTCCTCCGTCGGATGGAATTGATGGGATATGACGTGGGCGATGCGCGGAGCGAAGAGGTGACGGTCAACCTGACGCCAGTCCCTACGGTTCAGTATCCCTCCTATATGCAAGCGACTCGGGCCTGGCTGGAGGCACATTTACCCACGGCTACCGTGTATGGGGCGGGCCTCAATGTTTACACTGCGCTGGATGTAGTGGCTCAACGGAAGACAGAGCGAATTTTGAATGAGAAAGTGGCCTATATGGAGGGCCAACTCGGTCGTTCAGAAGAGGAGCCTCTACAGGCTGCGGGAGCCATGGTGGATCCGTACACCGGCGCTCTTGTGGCTGTTTACGGTGGACGAGATGCCACATCGACGAGCTTTAATCGGGCCACTCAAGCTCGGAGACAGGCGGGTTCGGCATTCAAACCGATGGTCTATGCCTTGGCATTTTCGCGCACGGATGGCGATGGAATGCCCTTGTACACAGCGGGAGATACGGTCCCCAATATGCGTCGGACCTTCGAGAATACCGATGGGTGGCGGCCTCGGAATGTGGGCGGAAAGTATTCGAAGACCATCCCATTAGCGGCGGCTTTGGCCAGCAGTTCCAATATCGGAACCGCCTCTCTGCTTGAAGAATTGGGGGGCGCTCGCCATTTGGTGGACTTCGCAGATCGCATGGGTTTTGAGAAACGATGGCTACCAGAGGAACTCGGCTTGTCCCTCGGTCAAGGAGAGGTCACACCGCTGGAGATGGCGGCGTTCGTGGGCGCTGTGGTCAATGGGGGACGACGAGCCACAGGAAGCCCCGTGTTGATTGCCAGAGATGCCGCAAAGCAGATCCCAGTGGGTGCGATGGGAGGGGAACGACCCGTCATGTCGCCTGAAGCGGCAGCGTTGACGCGGGAGTTGATGCGAGGCGTGGTTCTCTCCGGCACCGGTGGGGCCATCCGGGGTGTCAATGGCATCGAGGGCTACAAGGGAGAGGCCATCGGTAAAACGGGCACGACCGATAATGAGTTTGATTTATGGTTTGTCGGCGGCACTCCAAACTATGTGAGCGCATTGTGGGTCGGCTACGACACCCCGGCGTCGGTGGGAGGCAGCGCAAGTGAAGTGGCCGCTCCACTTTGGGGATGGTGGATGGACGGTATTCACGAAAACATCGATCGGCGCCCATTTGAAGGGCCCGAATTGGAGTACAAGCGTATCTGCAAAATTACGGGCAAGATTGTTCAGAAAGGATGTCTGGGTATCCGTGCGCCGTTTCTTCCAGGCACGACACCGAAAAAGATGTCGAAAGCATGTGCTAAAGCAGACCCGGAACGAAAATATGTGAGCATGTGGAAGCGGCGTCGAAATGCGAAAAAGACGGGCAGTTCGACCCCTCGAGGCACGGGTCTGCCTCCTAACCCCAAGCAGGCCACCGGGAAGGCGCGTTCGACCGGGCCCGCACCGTTCTGAGAGGATTTCATGGCAATGCGAACTTTGGGTGGATCTGGCCTGGAGGTCAGTTCGGTCATCTTGGGTGCTTGGTCCTATGGGGGCTGGTATTGGGGTGGAGCTGAGGACCAGGCATCGATTCGGACGATTCATGCGGCCGTTGATGCGGGGATCACGAGCATTGATACCGCTCCTGTGTACGGTTTTGGGCGTTCAGAAGAAGTGGTGGGTCGAGGGATAAAAGGTCTTCGCGATCGGGTTCAAATCCTGACGAAAGTGGGCCTTCGTTGGGATACCGAAGAGGGTGCGCACTTTTTTGATACCGAGGACCCAGAAGGCAAGGCTTGGCGCATTACGCGAAATTTGAGGCCGGAGTCTGTCCGTCTCGAAGTAGAAAATTCACTCCGTCGTCTGGATGTGGAGCATATCGATTTGGTCCAATGTCATTGGCCAGATCCGTCGACCCCCATTCCGGATACCATGGGTGCCTTGGCCGACCTGGTGGCTGAGGGAAAAGTCGGTGCCATCGGCGTATCTAATTTTTCTCCGGAACAAATGGCGGAAGCTTCGACAGCGCTCGGTGACGTTCCACTGGCCTCCAATCAGCCTCGCTATTCCCTGTTGTACCGACAAATTGAACGGGATGTTCTTCCTCATGCCCGTGACAACAACGTCGGCATCGTTGTGTATTCGCCGATGGCGATGGGAATTTTGACGGGCCGGGTGAGCATGGACCGGCGATTTCCGAAGGGAGATGGTCGCGCGGATGATCCGCTGTACCATCCCGAAAATCGAGCCCGAGTGATCCATGCGCTTAAACAGGTTCAACCGATAGCCGACACTCACGGGATCTCTCTGGCCAACCTGTCTGTGGCTTGGGTCCTCCATCAATCGGGTGTCACAGGGGCATTGGTGGGTGCACGCACAGAAGTTCAAGCTCAGGAAAATGCGCAAGCCATGGCGGTCCAGTTGACGGATGTTGAGGAGGCCTCAATGCGTGAGGTTTTTGAGGCGGTTCGAATCAATAAGCGGCCAGGCGATAGCGAATGAATAAGACGCGCTGGACCTTGAGAGCGCTATTTTGGATTGCGGTGGCCATGGTTGTGACCTGGCCTGCCTCCCTATCTCCAGGCCAACTGCTTATCGGGCATCCGGATGTGGACATATGGAATCACGCCTGGGGCTATTGGTTTATTCCTCATCAGATCGCCAATTTCTCATGGCCCTTTTCGACGGATTTGATTGGAGTGCCCCAAGGGGGTGACCTCTACTTCATCGACTTTTTAGGCGCGTTGATGGGGGCTCCGTTGGCCTGGGTTTTTGGTCCTGCGGTCGCCTACAACGCTGTGATGATTCTTCGGCTGGCAGCGGCGGGGTTGGCAGGACAAGCCTTGGCTGAAGTGGTCTTGGGCCGAGGGCCTCACACGACGGTGGCGGGCATGGGAATGATCACGCTCCCCTTTTTACTGGCCGAAATGTCGAATGGCATCTCTGAGGTGATTGCTGTTCACTGGATTATTTGGGTGCTCTGGGCGGGTTGGCAGGTGCTGGAGCGGCCTACACCTCAGGGGTGGATGAAGTTGGGTATCTTGGGTGGCTTCGCCACCCTGGCGAGCTTTTACTACGGTTTGGTATCGGCCTTGATGCTTGGAGTCTTGGGTGGGGTTCGGTTGGCCTCGTCCTGGAAACAGGGGTGGCGGCCGGTACAGGCTGACGTACGGCCGGTGATCCATGGGATCGTTGTGGGTGCCATGGTTGCATTGCCTGCCTGGATCGCGTTTCAGTGGACCCTTCACAGTGACAACGCGTTGATTGTTCGCCCCAAGGAGTTCTCAGTGGGCTGGATTCTCAGCCACAATGCGGTGGATCCGCGAACCTATATCGTTCCAGGAAATTTTCAGTCGGTTGATCTGGCTGCATATGGTGAGGCCTTTGTTCACACCGCATACCTTCGTTGGTCAGTCCTTCTCTTGGCGGTATGGGGCGTCGTAAAGCGCCCCAAGTTGAGGGTTTGGGCCGCTGCTGCTGCTGTATCTTTGGTGCTTGGACTGGGTCCCGTCTTGTACTTTGGGGATTGGGTTCGGATCGGTGGTCACGCGGTATCTCTTCCCTTCTATTGGGCGCAATTATTGCTCCCAGATGTGGCGATTACACATCCGCTTAGGCTGAGTATCGGTGGTCAAATCATCGTTGTACTGCTCGCTGCGGGAGGGGTGGCTTCGATCCGAAAGCCCTTGTTGTATCCATTGGTCATGACGGCCATCGCAGTCGAGTCCCTCGGGTTTTCAGCGGGTCCCTGGCCGGTGCCGACTGCATCTGCGGAAGTTCCTTCTGTCTATGATGATGTGGACGTGAATGGACCTGTTCTCGACCTTCCCGGTAGTGTGGGAGCGACGATGGCCACCAGTCGGTATTTCTGGTATCAAACGCATCATGGGCAGCCCATTCCCTACTCGCCCAATGTGCGTTTAGACAGTTGCCGAGATCTCGACGTTCAGAGTTCCTTCACCGATCCCATTACAAGACAGTCGAAACAACAGGTCATCGAGCATCCTGGTCGTGGACCCGACCTCTATCAAAAATCGCTTGCAGATCGATATTCGGCCATTGTTCTCCATACGGACTTGGAAGAGCGAGCCAATTTGCCAAGCGCTTATTTACCGGTACTCACGTCCGTTTTCGGTCCGCCGACCATCGATGGACCAATCAAAGTATGGACCTTTGGAGATCGGCCATGACGGGAGTACTTTTCGTACTGGTGATGGCTTGCGGTGGCTCTGAGCCCAAAGTTCAAGCCACAGCGACACCTCCTGTGGAGCCCACGGAAACCGTGGGAATCCACGAGGGTGTTCAACATCCACCGATTCCCGCGGACAGTCCGGCGTGGCGTCATGATCCCGGAGGCTTTGTCCCAGATTTTCGATTCTACGGTGAACGGTCTTGGGACGATGTGCGGATGCGGGTGGCGGGCCATATCGGTGTCATAGAGCGGGACCGAGCTCGACTGGCAGCAAGAGTAGGAGATTTCGGTACCGCCGCATGGATTTATGAAAGTTTGGCCACGGAAATGGATCGGTTGCTGAACCGAATGGAAGGAGACAGTCGAGAGATTCCGCTTCTGATTCGCGATGCAGCCCAACGCGATGCGAAACACTTGCGTGCTCGGTCCAAGGGAGCAACGGTCCTATCCGTAGATAAAAACGAAGCCGGAGTCATCCCGGATATCTCGGCGTTTAAAGATTTCGACGACCGCCACAAGATGCGTTTGTTGCTTTGGTCCTTGTACCTTTCGGCAGCGGATCCAGTTCACCCCGATACCGCTTGGGGCTACTTTGATCGTGAAGCGTACGGTGCCATGTTGAATCAACGAAAAGCCGTCGTGGAAGGACAATGCCCAGACTGGATCTGTCCTCTCCTATCCAGCGGTGAAGGGTTCACTGTGGATGGCATTGGGGGCATGCCTACGGGCGACAGCCTGATCGACGTGGGGGGTGAGCCGGGCCCGAAAGCCATAGGGCGATTGGAGAAGCTTAGTCTTGATGATCCCAAGCATAAACAGTGGGTAGAAGACACGGTTTATGTGTTCAACGCGCGTATGCGCGATTCCCCTGGAGCGCTGGTCTCACTCATTAAGTCGCGCATTGATCAACTCAATTCCTTTAAGCATGGAAGCCGGTACTACAACGTTAAGCAACTGCTCAATGA